>ERZ825670.3370-NODE-3370-length-13643-cov-2.716147_pt1 | contig 13643 bp, 13 predicted proteins | sample MGYA00519929_ERZ825670 | MGnify/ENA primary metagenome ERZ825670 (study PRJEB31778, sample SAMEA3449207) | human gut metagenome | biome: human gut; feature: human-associated habitat; material: faeces | place: United Kingdom | collected 2010/2012 ...
CGCCACACAAAGGAAAACAGGCAAAGGTTTTTATCCCTTCACCTGTTTCCACACTCAGAAGCTATAAGTAGCCCCTAAAAATCAAAAGTTTTTTAATGCAAGGCGAATTTTTTCAATCGCCCTGTCAATAGAACGCTTGATAGGCATTTTCGTACAGCCCTCCATAGCTCCAATCTGCTCATAGGTTAAGCCTAAATCGAAGTGGAGCATAAACCGCCGCTTTTGTATTTCGGGCAGTTCCATAATTGCTCGGTTGAGCCGTTCCATTCGGATATTATCGTTTACCGCATCGTCAACAGGCTTTGGCTTATGTACCGCCCGTCTGCAAAGCGTTTCCTCGGTCAGTTCCGATTGCTCCAAATGCCTTTCATCAGACCTGCGAAGATTACGCTCACGCTTGATAAAGTGGCAAAACTCCATATAAACAGCCTTTGAAACCTCTGTTTCTCGGAAGTTACCCTGCCCATCTGTAAATGCTACAAAGTAGCGTTTTCTGCCGTCCGTTTCCTCGAAACGGATTGTATAGGGATTTGTGTTGTCAAACACTTCTGTTTCCTCCAATCTGAATTTTTTGAAAAATTCAGATTGGCAGGCGGTGAACGGCATCCAACGCCAGAATTAGGCTTGTCCTGCGTTTTAACAAAAAGCGACACGAAAAAATCCGCAAAGGCTGTCAAGCCAATGCGGATATAAGCATAATCACTTCTATTTTGTAGAGATTTGACATCTACTTTCGAGGTATAAGAGTACCACGCCCAAGCAGGGATTTTTTTAACAGGTTATCCTCGCTTATTCGTGATACTATGTAAATAGTTGCCGCTTCTTATAAACAGCGGCGTGATGGTATTAGACCAACACATAAAAAATCCCTCCAAACTCAAAACGGGTTTAGAGGGGCATTCATTTAAGCGTGACAATACAGCCCACCAAAAGCACCGTTTTTTTTATTCGGTGGGCTTGTCCTACCTGTGATTATATAAAAACAGAGCCGACAAACTGTGATTTCATTTCACAAGTTCATCGGCTCTGCGTCTTAGCGTCTGGCTCTACAACTGTTATTTTTTGTTTTGTCACATTGATTACACTTTCTTGTTTACACTTCGGACAGAACAAAGGAAAGTTTATCAACTCTGTATCTTTTCGTATTTTAGTTCGAGTTTTATTTTTGCAAATAGGGCAATACACCCATTCCATATACCTCAACCTCCATTCTATTCCAGCGTATCTATATATTCCTCTAAACACATTCCCTGAGAATATATTTCCAAAGCGGCTTCTTTTCCAACATATCTATAATGCCAAGGTTCGTTTATGACACCAGTTATATCTGTTTTATCTGAGGGGTAACGCTTTATAAAGCCATATTTATGAGCATTTTCCGCAAGCCAGCTATATACATCATCACTTGAACTTTTTGTAGTGTCAGCATTTATATCAACCGCAATTCCTAACTGATGTTCACTGGTTCTAGGAATTGCCACCCATTGCTCTGCAAGTTTTTTCGCTTCGGACTTCGATTTTCCTTCATTTTCATACGCTTCTATCTTTTCGTTCAATAGCTGCTGTTGTTCTTCCTGCGTCCTATACCCCTCTCTGACAAATAAACCATACCCTTGCGCCCTTGCGTCATTAAACATTTCCTGCAATTCTGGATAAATTCTGGAATCTACTTTTTCCCCATTTGATAATTCTGTAAGTTCTACTTGATAATCATCAGGAATATAACTATCGCGATTTACAAGAATCAGATTCCAACCATTATCCCCACTGGCAACATGATGTGTTATGTTATCAAGAGGGAGTAATGTAAAATCTGAATTAAGTACCTTGCCTGCCATCATACACAAGATTATTAAAAACAGCAGGCTAAATAATATTTTCACTTTATAGCTTTTTCGTCTTGTATATCGCTTCATTTATTTTATCTCCGTTTTTTTGTAGACCTTATACAGTATAGGTAGAAGAATCAAGCATATCACGGCATATACAGGAACAATAACGGTTGCTATTGTTGTTACTTTACCTCCCAATGTTACAAGTCCAGCTTCTTTAATATCCAAATAAATTTCTAATAACTGGTCAGGGAAGAAAGAGCATAATCCCGGTAAAGTAATAATTCTGCTTAAAAACGGAAATGCACATAACACAATAAACGGTACAATAATCGCGGTTGGAGTAGAGCGTGTAAGCGCTGATACCAACATTGCAAGTGTAGAAGCAAATATCGTTCCTATATATCCACCCAAAACAATAAAAAGATATGCCTGTAAAAAAGTAATATTATAAACACTTCTCCACAAATCTAATTGGATAGGGCAATTTGCACCGTCTACACCTAATACGAAAAGTACAATAAACGTATATAGAAGTACAAAAATCACATAAAATCCCGTAGTAATACAAAAACCTGCTCCTACCTTTGCGGAAATTCCTCTACTTCTTCCAAATCTGGTAGAGAAGAAAATAGAATCTGCTTTTGCCTGAAATTCGTCAGAAAATATTCCAGATACAAAAAATCCTATCACTAAAGCCAAAATCAGTATAAAGGTTGATATATTTTGCAGTAACGCAGCCCAACCGTCCATATATTCATAGTAAAAGGGTGTTTCTAAATCTTCATACTTCTGAATCATAAAATCTTTTTCTTCTTGTGTAAATGTTTCCTCTCCAGAATCAAACCATTCTTTTAAAGCAGAAATTCTTCTTTCATAGATAGCTCCAACTTCATCATCAGAAACATTATCAGCCGCATAATAATTATAATCCCTGTATTCACTGAATGCCTGACTGATTACATCAATAATGCTTACAATTCCCTGCTTTTTTGCGTATGCCTTATTTTGTTCCGTAATATCGTCAGACAATGCTTCTTTAGAATTGTTAATTGTCCTGTTTTCTTCAAGAGCCTTACTTAAAGTATCTTCCGTCAGGTAACCTTTCCATTCATTTTTCGCTTCTCTTAAATCTCTTGCAGCTGAAATTCCAACAAAATGATTTCCTTTTTCATCAACATATTCCACCTTGTTAATCGTTAAAACACTGGTTATCACAAGTATTACAAATAATACAATAACAGCCATTCTATTTTTTGATTTAGAAAACACTTTTTTTATTTCATAACGCAGCATTTTCATCACCTGCTTTCTCTCCAAAATAATATAAAAATACATCTTCCAATGACGCTTCTACACGCATTGCATTCTCAACCGGTTTTTCGTGAGAAATTATTCGCAGCATAACCTGATTCGTTTCTGATTTCATATTAGAAATTTTATATTTTTCCATAAAAAATGAAATATCACAAAGCAAAGCAGGCTTGCCGAGGTAAAGCAGTGCGTTGTATACTGCTATGACCTCACAGCCGTTAAAAGCCATACTGCAAAGACCATATCTGAATTCAGGCAGAATACCGACTCTTTGTCCGCAGAGAAAACCTTCACTGCAAAGCGATATGCTGCGGTTATGCCGCAGATTCCTGTATTTTAAGCTCATAGTGTAAGCTGCCCGTCATTTCCGCAGTCAGCCAAGGGTATTCCAAGATGCTCATATGCAAGCCTTGTAACGCATCTTCCTCTCGGGGTTCTGCTCAAAAATCCAAGTTGCATTAAAAATGGTTCGCAAACGTCCTCAAGGGTAACAGACTCCTCGCCTAAAGCAGCAGCAAGAGTTTCAAGTCCTACAGGGCCTCCGCCGTAACCTCTTATTATCATCATAAGCAGACGGCGGTCAAGATTATCAAGCCCAAGCTTATCAATTTCAAGACGGCTGAGTGCGATTTTTGCAATTTCCTGAGTAATTTCACCATTTCCCATAACGTCAGCAAAGTCACGAACTCTTTTAAGCAGGCGGTTGGCTATTCTCGGAGTTCCTCTTGCACGTCCTGCAATTTCTCCCGCACCGTCCGCAGTACATGGAATACCAAGAATCATACTGCTTCTGCGGATAATGTCTGTAAGCTGTTCCTTGGAATACAGTTCCAGACGCTGAATGACTCCGAAACGGTCACGCAAAGGGCTTGAAAGCTGACCTGCCCGTGTTGTAGCACCTATGAGTGTAAACGGCTTCAAATCCATTCTGATAGAACGTGCAGACGGGCCTTTGCCGATTATAATATCAATAACCCTGTCCTCAAGTGCGGGATAAAGTATTTCTTCAACAGCTCTTGAAAGGCGATGTATTTCGTCTATAAAAAGCACGTCATTTTCTGAAAGACTGGTAAGAAGGGATACCAAATCCCCCGGTTTTTCAATTGCAGGGCCTGTTGTAATACGCAGATTGACGCCCATTTCATGTGCGATTATGGCTGAAAGGGTAGTCTTGCCGAGTCCGGGAGGGCCATAGAGAAGAACATGGTCAAGCGGTTCATGCCTGCGTTTTGCCGCCTCTATGTAAACTGCAAGATTTTCCTTAACTTTATCCTGTCCTATATAATCATTAAGAGTCTGCGGTCTGAGAGTTACCTCAATATCGCTGTCCTCTGACGAGGATTCGGGAGAAATCATTCGGGGGGCAAACTCCATTTCTTCTGTTTCTATCACTTTATCAGCTCCTGTTATTTTTCAAAATATCTCTTTTTGCGTACATAGAACGGTTCTTCCACAGAAGCCGCTTTTTTGCCTATATTCTGTTCATAGCTTATAAAGCAGAGGTGGTCATTGCTTTTTATAATTTTTGAAAGATACTTTGAAAGGGGTACAAACAGTTTTCTTGTACTGCCTATCATATCAACAACTATAAGAAGCTGAGGCTTTTCACAGCCGCGTATCATCTCAACGATATAAGCCTTGTCAACATTAGGCTGTTTTGCAAGGAATTTTGATGCAGCCTTTTTGATATATGCAACAGAACGCTGAGGTCTGCGGTAGTTTATGGTATCCTCCTCATTATATGAAATAGCCTTGATTTTAAGATTCTGAGCAATCATAAGTATGCTTTTTATTTCATGCGAGGTAAATTCCTTGCCGTAGGAATTAGGATTCAATACGGCTGAGGCTGTCTGAATAAGGTCAAAAAGACGCAGACAGTTTATTTTGTAGCAGTCAACATAACGCTTTGCAAACTGCTGTAAAGCACGAAAGCTTGTAAAAAACGGTATAAATATATCTCCGTTTGGATTTTGCGTTGTAATCAACTCCAGCTTAACGCCGCCTTCACTTGCAGACCTTTCATGCGTTACAGGCTTTCTGCAAATAACATAAACGTCGCTTCTTATGAGCATTTTAAGAAAATCTGCTCTTTTAGACGGGTCTGTAATAGCAGCTTTCAATAATTCGTCAAGATTCATACATATATCATCCTTTCCGTAAAGAACTTTTAAAAGCAACATCATACAAAGTTGATTTTATAGCAATACAACAATATGCCACATTATTTTATTGCATTTCTATAGAGCTTTTAGGTATTGCCGATTGAATTATTTTTTGCTCATTGCTTTAAGCACTTCTTTTATTAAATCCTGAGTAGAGAGAGTCTGGTCTGTTTTTGCAAGGATTGGCATGACTTCTCCCTGAGTATATCCGAGTACCATAAGAGCCTCCAGAGCCTCTGACAGTGAAGTGGACTCCTGAACTGACGCAACAGATGGTATATCCGCAAAATCCGTTTTAAGTCCGCTGTCTTTTGCGATTTTATCTTTCAGCTCCAAAACTATTCGCTGGGCTGTTTTAGCACCAATGCCCTTGGTCTTTGTAAAGAGCTTGCTGTCACCTGATGCCACAAGCATTGCGAACTTTTCGGGAGTAACGTCTGACAAAATGGCAAGGGCGGCTTTTGGCCCTACACCTGAAACGGAAATAAGCATTTTAAAGCAGTTAAGCTCCTGCTGAGTGGAAAAGCCGAAAAGCTCCGCCATGTCCTCACGAATATATAAGTATGTATACAGCAGGCATTCACTGCCGATTTCTCCTATTTTTGAGATTGTAGTATAAGTAGTGCGGCAGGCATAGCCTACTCCCGCACATTCAATAACGGCAAGATTAAGCTCCTTGACTGTGATTTTACCTCTTACACTGTATATCATGGAATATGCTCCTTTGCTATTTTAAAATAGAAAACCGAAAGCTATGACCATGGCATATTGCAATAGCCAAAGCGTCAGCAGCGTCATCAGGCTTAGGGATATTAGCGAGTTTCAATATACTTCTTGTCATTTCCATAACCTGTTTTTTTTCAGCCTTGCCATAGCCGACAACTGCCTGTTTAACCTGAAGCGGAGTATATTCATATACCGGCACGTTTCTTTTAGCGGCGGAAAGCACCGTAACGCCCCTTGCCTGTGCAACGTCAATGGCTGTTTTCTGATTTGAAGTAAAGTAAAGACGCTCAATTGCCATACATTCAGGTTTGAACTTTTCAAAAATAAATTCCAAGTCATCATGTATGCATTTCAGCCTATCAGGAAATGGTGTTCCTGCCTCGGTAAGAACAGCACCATATTCAATAGGTTCAAAATCAACACCGTTGTAATCAAGAATTCCGAACCCGACAATAGCATAACCGGGGTCTATGCCTAAAATCCTCATAAAACAAGTCTGCTCCGTTTCTGCCGCACAATCATTATGCGGTATTACCCTAATTATAATTATTATAACACATTTACTTTTATATTTGCAATATATTTATTCCTTTTTTATTGATTTTTATAAAAAAAGCTGTTAGAATAATAGATGTATAAAAACAGCATGCAAAATGCAGGGGCAGTAATGCAAAACGACTGTTTTGCGGATATGCCTGAATATAATGAGGTATTACAATGGAACTTAAAGAACTGAGAAACAGAATTGATGAAATAGACAGCAAAATTTTAAGACTTTTTGAGCAGAGAATGTCTGTATGCAGGAAGGTTGCTTTATATAAAAAGGAACATGACCTTCCTGTATTTCAAGGCGGACGTGAGGACGAGGTAATAAATAACATCAGAAATCAGACAAAAGAGGAAGAACTGAAAAACGGTACAGCGGCATTGTTTACCACTATAATGGATATAAGCAAGCATCTTCAGCAGCAGGAACTTCTGAAAAGCAGCGATATTTCCCTTTTTCCTCCTGTTGAACCTGTAAGACTTGCAGATGCCGTAAAAATCGGCTGTCAGGGAACATCAGGTTCTAATTCTGAAACAGCGGCAAATATGATTTTCGGATATGACAGGTCATTAACATTCTATCATACGTTTGAGGATGTTTTTAAAGCTGTGGAAAGGGAAGAAATTGAATACGGAGTGATTCCGATAAATAATTCGACAGCAGGTTCAGTTACTCAGACGTATGACCTGATGAGCAAGTACAGCTTTTACATAATAAAATCAGTGTGTGTTGAGATAAATCACTGCCTTGCAGTCAGGGAGGATACTGATATTTCTGAAATTCAGGAGGTCATCTCTCACCCTCAGGCTTTGTCACAGTGTTCGGAATATCTGGCAAAATGCGGATTTAAAACAGTTCCTTATGACAATACTGCTACTGCGGCAAAATATGTTGCGGAAAGCTCTGAAAAAATTGCGGCGGTATGCTCGGAGGATTGTGCTAAAATCTTAGGACTTAAAATTGTTAAAAGGGAAATTGCAAATTCTATTCCGAATTTTACAAAATTTATCTGTATTTCAAAGAATTTTCAGGTTTTGCCTGAGGCTGATACGATTTCAGTTGTTCTGAAGCTGCCTAACACTCAGGGAAGTCTTTACCGACTGCTTACAAAATTCTTTGTAAACGGACTTAATCTGGATAAGCTTGAAAGCCGCCCTATAAAAAACGGCAGCTTTGAAGTTATGTTTTATCTTGACTTTAAAGGGAATATTAAAGATAAGGGCGTGGCGGCTCTGATTGCAGACCTGTCACAAAATCTGGAATTTTTCAAATTCCTTGGTGCTCACTGTGAATAAGAATTCAGGAGGTCTTATGTTAAAAAAACTGCTTGAAAAGGATTTCGTTTTTTTAGACGGCGGTATGGGAACTATGATTCAGTCAACAGGAGTTGATGCAGGACATATCCCTGAACTGCTCAATATTACAAATCCTGATATAATAAAGGATATTCACCGCAGTTACATTGAAAGCGGTTCTGATATTATTTATTCAAATACTTTTGGTGCAAATTCGTATAAGCTGAAAGACAGCGGATATACAGTGGAACAGGTAATCGGAGCAGGAGTAGAAAATGCTCTAAGGGTTTGTGACGGAAAGGCTTTGACTGCTCTTGACTTAGGGCCTATCGGTCAGCTTCTTGAACCAACGGGAACACTGTCATTTGAAGATGCATATAACTGCTACAAGCAAATGATACTTGCAGGCAGTAAAGCTGATTTAATCGTAATTGAAACAATGACAGATCTGTACGAAGTGAAAGCGGCAGTTCTTGCGGCAAAGGAAAACAGCAGCAAGCCGATTTTATGCACAATGACTTTTGAAGAAAATCAGCGTACATTTACAGGAGTAAGCGTTGAATGTATGGCGGCAGTTTTGCAGGGACTTGGCGTAGACGCTATAGGCGTCAACTGTTCGCTTGGCCCTGACGGACTTTATCCTATTGTTGAAAAACTTGTAAAGCACACAAATCTGCCTGTTATAGTCAAAGCAAATGCAGGACTTCCTGACCCTGTTACCAATTTATTCAATGTTGATCCTGATGAATTTGCTGAAAGTTCAGTAAAACTTGCACAGCTTGGAGTAAAAATCCTCGGCGGATGCTGCGGAACAACTCCGGCTCATATAAAAGCACTCGTTCAGAAGCTTGACAGCATAAAATATACAAAATCTGCTTATAAAGCTGTATCAGCAGTATGTTCGGGTACAGCATATGTGGAAATTACCGAGCCCAGAGTTATAGGAGAGCGAATTAATCCTACAGGAAAAAAGCGATTTAAGGAGGCTCTTTTAAACAATGACATAAATTATATTTTAAGTCAGGCAATAGAGCAGATTCAGGCAGGTGCGGATATTCTTGATGTTAATGTAGGACTTCCGTCAATTGACGAAAAGGCTATGATGGTTACTGCTGTCAAAGCTATACAGTCCGTAACAAATGCACCATTACAGCTTGATTCCACAATTCCTGAGGTTCTTGAAGCAGGTCTGCGTATTTATAACGGCAAGCCGATTGTGAACTCGGTAAATGGTGAGGACGAGTCAATGAACGCAATACTTCCGCTTGTAAAGAAGTATGGAGCAGCTGTTATAGGTCTGACGCTTGATAAGGGCGGTATTCCTAAGACTGCTCAGGGACGTTTTGAAATTGCTGAAAAAATAATGAACAAAGCCTTAAAGTTTGGTATTCCCAAAGAGGATATTTATATCGACTGCCTTACGCTTACTGCTTCTGCCGAACAGGAGGGCGTTATGGAAACTCTAAACGCTCTCAAGCGTGTTAAAGAGGAGCTTGGACTAAAAACTGTTCTCGGAGTTTCAAATATTTCTTTCGGACTTCCGAACAGAGAGCTTATTACACGAACATTTCTTACAATGGCACTCCAGAATGGTCTTGACCTTCCGATAATTAATCCGAATGTTGAGTCAATAATAGGTGCAGTCAGAGCGTATAAGCTGCTTACTGCAATTGACAAAAATTCTGTTGAGTTTATAAAGGCATACAGTCAGGCTGTCCCTCAGACTGCTCCGAAAAGTGACATCAAGAAGGTTGACATCTTTTATGCAATGGAAAACGGACTTAAAGATGATGGAGCTAAAGCTGTTGAGGAATTGCTCAAAACAACAGATGCCATGGATATAATAAACAATTATCTCATTCCGGCACTTGATTCAGCAGGGGCAAAGTTTGAAAAGGGAGAGATTTTCCTGCCTCAGCTTATCCTTACAGCAGGAGTAGCTCAGGCTTGCTTTGAGGTGCTTAAAAAGGAGCTTTCTGCAAGCGGTGAACAGCCTGTTTCAAAGGGAGAGATAGTCCTTGCAACTGTAAAGGGCGATATTCACGATATTGGAAAGAATATTGTAAAGGTACTCCTTGAAAGCTATGGTTATAAGGTTAATGATTTGGGCAAGGACGTTGACAAGCAAACTGTTCTTGATGCGGCTGTTCAGCATAAGGTAAGGCTGGTTGGACTTTCTGCACTTATGACCACTACTCTTGGTTCTATGGAGGATACAATCGAACTTCTGAACGATAAATATCCTGAATGTAAGACTGTTGTCGGCGGAGCTGTTCTTACGGCTGATTATGCGAAGAAAATCAATGCTGATTTTTATGCAAAGGACGCTAAGGAAACCGTTGATATTGCGGGTTCTGTTTTCAACTGATAATTTGGTTAAAATATTACAAGTAGTTACAAATTATATACACGTATACCTATAACCAGCTGTTTTATTGTGCGTAAAACAATAAAATGGAACAAAGTTTTTGTGCATAATAACGGATTTGGAGTTTCTAAAGCAAAAAAGTGCTTTTAGGTCTTGACGAAACTATAAAAATAGTTTATAATATCTATAGTGTTTAATAATAAATTAAATTATTAACACTCGTTTTGTTGTCTCCTTTCTTTTGTTCTACACATATTTTAATTTGTTTTATTTAAAGCAGGACGGTTGTCCTGCTCTTTTTCTCTTTTTATTATAATTTTACATTACCATTATAGCAGGTTTAGAGCAATTTGCAGATGTGAATAAATAGTTCGGTTACCCATGATTAACTGCATCAGTGATATTTTTCATATTATTTTGGGTATAATTGTAATAAAATAATTTTAATGAATTAAAGGAACTTTATTATGAATTTACTTTTTATCGGAGATGTGGTCGGAAAAAGCGGCTGCGATTTTCTTGCTCAAAAGCTGCATAAAATAAAAAAAGATTATTCTATAGACGTTACTGTTGTAAATGGTGAAAATTCAGCTAACGGCAACGGTATAACCAAACATTCCGCACAGTCAATTTTGAACTGCGGAGCTGATATAATCACGACAGGCAACCACGCCTTCAAAAGACGTGAGGCAATGGAAATTTATGATAACGATGTTATTTTGCGTCCATACAACTATCCTGAGGGCTGTATTGGCAATGGGATCTGTACACTCGATATGGGGTTGTGCAAAATAGCTGTTATAAATATGTCTGGAACGGTCTACCTCGACCCTCTTGACAATCCTTTTACTGCAATGGACAGAATTTTACCTCAGCTTGATACTCCGAATATTTTTGTGGACTTTCATGCTGAGGCAACTGCCGAAAAAAAGGCTATGGGACATTATCTTACAGGAAAGGTTACTGCGGTTATGGGTACTCATACTCACGTTCAGACGGCTGATGAAACGATTTTAGGTGAACACACCGCTTATATTACAGACGCAGGAATGACAGGGCCGGAAAATTCAGTATTGGGAGTTGCTGTTAAACCGGCTGTTGACAGAATGCGTTTCAGGTTTCCTGTTCGCTTTACAGAAGCAGAAGGCTCTTGTATTTTAAATGGAGTTGTTATTAATTTTGACCAAAAAACCGGCAAAAGCAACAAAATCGAGCGAATTATTATAAGATAATGCACAAAATTTTGAAAATCTATTGCATTTTACGAAAAGATAGTGTATAATAAAAACATGGAAAAGCCAATGACAAGGTCTTTACACTAATCTTACAAATTTTTTACGGGAGGCTTATATTATGGAAATTTTAAAAGTATCATCACATTCATCTCCGAATTCTGTTGCAGGAGCAATCGCAGGAGTTATCAGAGAACAGAAGGCTGTTGAGGTTCAGGCTGTAGGTGCAGGTGCTTCAAATCAGGCTGTTAAGGCTATTGCAATCGCAAGAGGCTATCTTGCTCCAATTGGTATTGACCTTATCTGTATTCCTGCTTTCGCTAACATTCAGATTGATGGCGAGGAAAGAACAGCTATTAAACTTATTTGTGAACAGAGATAGACATATTTACTAAACAGTCGCTTATTTTGAGCGACTGTTTTTGTGTTATAATTTGATAAATTTCAAATTCAAATATCAAATATAGTATACAACATAACAAAAATCAGCCATTTTCTTAACATCTTATAGACAAACAACTAAAAAAATGATAAACTAGCATTGTAGGAAAAATAATTTAGTAAATACCGTACGGCTGCAATATGGGCTGTGCGGTGTTTCATGTGTATTGCTTTTGATTTTTTATAAACCGTGAACGGACTTGAGATTTTCTCAAGTCCGTTTTACTTGCTTTTAAACATCATTTTAATTTGACGCTTTGATGTGCTTTTGCTTGAAAATAAGGCTTTTATGTCTTTCCATATCCAGAAAAATGGCAGTAGAAACGGCAGACGCTCCAAAACAGGATATAGCGACTTCATTAATGAATAGGGCGGAAAAATCCTCCCGATTAAATATCTGAAACGTCCTTGACTTTTTATTCCGTTCTGAACATAGTTGTGAATTGTACCGTATGTACCGCTGGATATTATATAATCCCCCATGCTTTCAAGTACTTTTGAGCCGTTTCCTGATGCAAACCAAAAGTCAGCAAGTTTGTCGAAATCGTCTTTTAATTTATAGCAATACGCTGAATTTGTCCTTCTGAAAGTCCCGAACCCTTTTCTCCGATAACCGTATCATACTTTTGGGGCAGATTTTCAATAAATTCGTCTGCACAGGCAATTTTGCAGGCTGAAATAAGTTTTTTCCTGTCAGGATTGTCACCCATAAAGCAGACCGCCTTTTCAATTGTTCCCGACATCAGAAAGTTCCCTTGCGGAACATATGCAAACATTCTTCTGCTTTGTGAGTTTACAGGGAGCTTGTTTCCGTTCTTTTCAATAAAATTGATTTCACCCTTTTCAGCTCTGTAAACTGCTAGCAGAAGTTTCAGCATTGTGCTTTTTCCAATGCCGGATTGTCCCATTATTGCGGTAAAATCACCCTTTGAAATGGATATTTCTGCATTTTCCAAAACAGGTTCATTTATTCTGTCATTGTTCGGATAAGAAAATGTTACTTTTTTCAGCTCAATAGAGTCAAGACGGCTGTAGAGCTCATCTGCTTCTGCCTGAGTCATGGCGTTCTGACCGCAGTTATCTTCGTCAAGGTTTTCAAGCTCACAAAGTCTTTCGGCTGAGGCAAGCATTGCATAATATTTTGGAAGATAGCTTGTAACATTGGCAAACGGCTGCTGAATTTGTCCGATAAGCTGTAAAACAGCAGTAAGAGTGCCACATGAAATGCTACCATTCAAAATACCAGAACCGCACCATACAAGTCCGAAAAAATATCCGCCGTTCATAATAATTCCAAAGCCGATATTGCATATATTTGAAAAGAGATTTTTTTTCATTCTTGAGGACTTATGCTCTGCCATTTTAATATCCGCTGTTTTTTCAGACTCTTTTTCAGCTCCGAATGAACGTATAGCAATAATACTTCCTGCCGTTTCCTGTAAAAATGAACGCAGCTCACCGTCTGTTTCCTGAACTGTTTTATGGAGCTTTTTCATTATTTTTCTGAAAAGATATGTGACAAAAATCATGAGTGTTCCTCCGATTATGAAAATCAGAGCAAAGGTTTTGTCAAGCATTATCAATACAATAAACGCACCTGCAAGCTTAACGAGCATAGCCGTAACGTTAGGCGGTATTGACACTATTCCGTCAGCAATAACATTTGTATCGCTTGTCATGCGATTTAGCAGTTCGCCCGTATGAAAAACTGAAAGTGAAGAATAGT
>ERZ825670.3384-NODE-3384-length-13592-cov-15.343725_pt1 | contig 13592 bp, 11 predicted proteins | sample MGYA00519929_ERZ825670 | MGnify/ENA primary metagenome ERZ825670 (study PRJEB31778, sample SAMEA3449207) | human gut metagenome | biome: human gut; feature: human-associated habitat; material: faeces | place: United Kingdom | collected 2010/2012 ...
AGCTATATTCTTGCCCGCGTGGAGTACATGGGGCATACCGTCAATTTCAAGACCTTCAAGACCTGCTACCGGGACAAGCACCGCAAACAGGCTCCCAAAGAGGACTGGAAAATCTTTGAGAATACCCATGAAGCCATCATTGACAAGACCACATGGGAAACCGCGCAGAAGCTCCGCAGGACGATCCGGCGCGGTGACCGCAATAAAGAGCCGAATCCGCTGACCGGGCTGCTCTACTGCGGCGAGTGCGGCGCAAAAATGTATAACGAGCGCAGCGATGGTGACGCATACCACAAGACCCCGAAGGACAACTACGTTTGCGCTTCCTACCGAAAGAAAACGACCTCCTGCACCATTCACTTTATCCGAACAGAGATCGTCCGCGACCTGATTCTGGACGCGCTGCGGAATGTGGCGACCTACGCCAGAGCCAATAAGGAGGATTTTGAGCAGCTTGTGATGCAGACCACCTCCGATGCGAGAAAGCGCAGTCTGCAAAGCGGTAGGACGGAGCTTGACCGCATCATGCGCCGCACAAACGAGCTGGACACGCTGCTGCAAAAGCTCTATGAGGACTATGCCCTCGGACGCTTGCCGGAGAAGCGGCACGCAAAGCTCTCCGCGCAGTATGAAGCGGAACAGGCACAGCTTGAGCAGCGCAGCGCCGAGCTGATGGAGCAGATGAACGCAGAACAGGAAGAAAGCGTCAATGTTGACCGCTTCATGGAGCTGGTAGACCGCTATACGGACTTCACCGAGCTGACCACGCCCATGCTCAATGAGTTTATCGACAAAGTGATCGTCTACGAGCGCAGGAAGATCAACCGCTATCAGTACGACCAGAGAATCGAGATTTACTTCAATTTCATCGGCAAGGTGACGCTGCCGGAGGAAGAAACGGAAACCGCGCCGGAAGCCCCCAAAACGCTTCACGTTGCCAGCAATTCCAGCTTTGCGCCCATCGGGGACTACCTCTCCGCGCAGGGCGAAGAAGCGATTGCGCTGCCGTTCTCCAAGGTGGAGGAACTGACCGGCAAGCCGCTTTGCAAGTCGGCGTACAAGTACGCTTCCTATTGGTATCCGGCGCAGGACAGACCGCTTTCCAATACCATCTACAACGCAGGATATGACGTTGACCGCGTGGATTTAGCTGCCGGGATCGTGTATCTGACGAAAGCCGCATAACAGAACGAACACCCCGCACCGTGCGTTTACAAGACGCATGGTGCGGGGTGTTTTTGCGTTTTCAGGAAGATAGTTGCAAACTGGAAGTTGTCAGACTGTTGTATAAACATTGCCCGCCGTGTTCTTGAAATTCTGCTTTTCCAGCTATTGCTTTTCTTCTTCGTTTTCCTGAATATCAATTCGCTCAATCTTGAAGACAACGGAGCGTGTACCGTCATTGTAGCCGGCAAAGCGGCAAAGAAACATTCCGGCAACTTGACACACCCTATTCAAAAAGATGTGCTATAATTTCTTTGAAAACTTCTCTCTTTCATTTAGTGTTTGCAGCTAAAACCGTAGTATATGAGTGAAGCCGGAAAGGAGGTGGCGCGATGATCGATGATGAAAAAATTATTGAGTTGTTTTTTGAGCGTTCCGAACAAGGCATACGGGAACTGGACATGAAATACGGAAAAATCTGTCACAACCTTTCGTACAACATTGTGAACAGCAGCCGGGACGCGGAGGAATGTGTAAACGACGCTTATTTAGGCGCATGGAACGCTATTCCCCCGGTACACCCCAATCCCTTGTTGTCCTACATTGTGAAAATCGTGCGGAACATTTCCCTCAAAACCTATTGGAGAAAGGAAGCAGCAAAACGAAGCGGACACTATACGGTTGCCTTAGAGGAAATCGAGGGCTGCATCGCAGACCAGAAAACCGTGGAAGATGAAATTGAAGCCAGAGAGTTAGCCCGTATCATCGAGGCATTTTTGGATACATTGACCGCAAAAGAGCGTGTTATCTTCATGCGCCGCTATGCGTATGCAGACACCTACGCGGACATAGCAAAGCGCGTAGGTATATCTGAAAAAAATGTATCCGTCCGGCTCACACTAATCCGCCAGAAGATGAAGCAATACTTGATTGAAAGAGAGGTATTCGTATGACCACGAAATTGTTTTCCGAAGCCATTAGTGAAGTTGGCGATAAGTATTATGAGGAAGCCGCAAACTACCATTGTAAAAAACACGGGTGGATAAAATGGAGTGCTATGGCAGCTTGCCTTACTGTTATGCTTTTTACCGCTCTTTCGGTTTTCCCCGACTATTTCCACCAGCAAGGTACTACACCACCGGACAATCCGAATGGAGTGATTGTTGACAACCCTATTGACACTGCCGATGATGATACAACTCCTGCAATATCTGAAATCCATGTCAGCATGGACAATATTTCCTTCAATGAGGTGGGGGCATTGAAGGATGCCGCACGTGTATGGCGCAATCCGGAGTTATATGACCATATTCAGTGGGATAAAAATGCTGTAATCGAATACTATGGAAAAGACTTGTCCCCTGCATATATTCCAGATGGCTTGACCGCAGCCAATGGCAATGGCACTGCACGGGTTATTGTAGATAAAAGCGGCAATATTGTAGAGGACACAGTTAGGCTCAATTTCTATCATGACTATTACGAAGATGGAAGCCCAAAGCTGACAGAAGGCGTGACGGCGCGCAAGGGATTTTCTATCACGGCTTCAAAAATCGGCATTCTAAGTGATTGTATTTATCTTCTGCCCGAAAATGAAGTGAAAACTTCTGACATTGATGGAACGGCAGTTACCTTTGGGTATCGTTCCATGCCCTGTGGTCCGTATAACCCTGACACCCACGAACCGTCTGGCTACTATGATATGTATGTGGCTGAATTTGAATATGACGGTATCGAATATCAGATAGTCGCAGAACAAATGGAAGCCGAAGAAGTTGTAAAAGTTGTATCGTCTATCATCTATGGAGAAGAAGTATTCGTTGACAAGTAATTGACACCAAAAGAGAATATACCACAAGGGACAGCCGAGAAATCGACTGTCCTTTTTCTGTGCCTATAGGCAGAAAGGAGCGACCAACTATGACAAAGCCAAGAGAGAAAACCCGCGAGGAGCTGCAAGCCGAGATTGAGGACGGAAAGAAGAAAATCCGGCAGTTTGAAAATCGGGAAAAGGTATTGCGGCAAAAGTTAAGCATTGTGAACAACTCCACTCACTTTGACATCTCCAAATCAACTTTAGCCCTGTGCTGCGTATTGAGCGCGGCACAGGGCTTTTTCCGTTTCTGGCGATTTTGAGCAACACATTCGATGCCCTGTACGCAGGACGCACCTTTGTACTTCGTGGAATCGGACGATAATCAGCCAAACCGCAAAAGGTCACGCGAAACCGCGTACCAGCGGCACGGCACCGCGAATCGCGGAACGGTGCAATCCATACGCGCAGACGGCAGATACTTCATGAATCCGGCAAGCATTGATTTTCCTTGCCTGATTTTGAGCCTGTTTTTCCTGAAAATCCTTGCAAATCCGGCTCGTTCGCAAAGTATTTACAGTTCCATTTGAAAAACCGCCTTGACAATATTCATCGGACATTGACACCTTTATGTTCTTCAAATGGGTGTTCAAAACCTACGCGGCTGTCCTAATCGTCACGAACACTTGGAATATTGTCATGGGCGTTTTTGACGCGGCGCAGCAGGTCGTCAATCAGAGCGCGGGCGTGATAATCGGAAATACCAGCATTGACATAGATTCCCTTGTGGGTGATCTGCAAACGTCGCTGGAAGCTATGAGCCTTGGCGGACTGATTGGACTGTGGTTTCAATCCCTGTTTGTCGGGCTGACGATGAACATTCTTTCCATCTGTATTATGCTGGTGGTCTACGGGAGAATGATTGAAATATATCTTGTGACCTCGTTGGGACCAATCCCGCTTGCTACCATGACAAACGGAGAATGGCGCAATGTCGGGCAAAATTATCTGAAATCTCTGCTGGCGCTGGGCTTTCAGGCGTTCTTGATTATGGTGGTCGTGGGCATCTACTCGGTCTTGATCCAGAGCATTTCCGCGACGGGCGACGTGTCCGGCGCAATCTGGCTGGCAATGGGCTATACGGTGCTGCTGTGCTTCTGCCTGTTCAAAACGGGCAGTATGGCAAAGGCCGTGTTCAGCGCCCATTGACGGAGGGCTTGCCTATCGGAACGTACAACATCATTTACGCAGACCCGCCGTGGCGCTATGAGCAGAGAAAGGTGCAGGGCGCGGCAGAAAATCACTATCCCACCATGAGCATTGACGAGCTTTGCGCCCTGCCCGTGCCGGAGCTGGCGGCGAAAGACTGCGCCCTGTTCCTCTGGGCGACCTTTCCGCAGCTTCCCGAAGCTCTGCGGCTGATCCGCGCATGGGACTTTCGGTATAAAACCGTGGCGTTCGTCTGGCTCAAACGCAACCGCAAAAACCCGTCATGGTTTTACGGCATGGGCTACTGGACACGCAGTAATGCGGAAATCTGTCTGCTGGCGACCAAGGGCAAACCCAAGCGGCAGTCGGCAGGCGTACATCAGTTTATCATCAGTCCCATTGAGCAGCACAGTAAAAAGCCGGATGAAGCGCGGAACAAAATTCTTGCGCTCATGGGCAATCTGCCCCGCGTGGAGCTGTTCGCCCGGCAGAAAACGCCGGGCTGGGACGCATGGGGCAATGAAATTGCAAGCGATATTACACTTGCGGAAAGGAGTTAGCGCATGGCCTATGTGAACGTGCCAAAGGATTTGACGAAAATCAAATCCAAGGTGCTTTTCAATTTGACAAAGCGGCAACTTATTTGTTTTGGGCTGGCGGCGCTCATGGGAGTGCCGCTTTTCTTTTTGCTCAAAGGCGGCATCGGGACGACGGCTGCGGCAATGGTGATGATCGTTGTCATGCTCCCCGGTTTTCTGTTTGGGGTGTATGAGAAGAACGGGCAGCCCCTTGAAGTGGTGGGGCGGCAAATCATAGAAAGCTGCTTTCTGCGCCCCAAGGAGCGCCCCTATCAGACCGTCAACGCATACGACGCCCTTGTGCGTCAATATCAAATGGAACAGGAGGTAAAGGCGATTGTCGAAAAGAGCAGACAGCGCGGAAGCAAAAAGCATGGCGGACAAGCCCAAGCTCACCCGCGCCGAAAGAAAACAGATTGAAGCCGTCATTCGTAAATATCGCGGTGACGGCAAGCCCCATACCGCGCAGGACACGATACCCTATCAGATCATGTACCCGGACGGCATCTGCTATCTCGGAAACAGGCGCTATTCGCAGAGCATTGAGTTTTTTGACATCAACTATTTGCTTGCGCAGCCTGACGATCAGACGGCTATTTTTGAATATCTCTGCGATCTGTATAACTATTTGGATTCTTCCATCCATGTGCAGTTCACCTATCCCAACCGCAAGTCCGATCGGGAGCAGCTTGCTCGGAGCTTTGAAATGCCGCCCTGCAATGACGGTTTAGACCCGATCCGGCAGGAGCAGACGGACATTCTCAAGCGGCAGCTTGCCCGCGGCAACAACGGCAGCGTGAAAACCAAATACATTACCTATACCATTGAAGCCGATAACCTCAAGGCGGCACGGGCAAGGCTGTCGCGTATCTCGCTGGATATTCAGGGCTACTTCAAAATCATGGGTGCGGTGTCCCGTGTGCTGGACGGCAAGGAGCGCTTGGAGGTGCTGCACGGCATCATGCACCCGGATGGAGAACGCTTCAACTTTGACTGGAAGTGGCTTGCCGCTGGCGGGCTTTCCACCAAGGACTTTATCGCGCCATCCTCCTTTGCGTTCAAGAATAGCCGTATGTTCCAGATGGGCGGCAAGCTCTGCGCTGCAAGTTTTTTGCAGATCATTACGCCGGAGCTGACCGACCGCATACTGACCGATTTTCTTGATACGGACAGTAGCCTTGTCGTCAATGTCCATATTCAGGCATTGGAGCAGACAGAAGCCGTAAAAATGGTGAAGCGCAAAATCACCGACCTCGATGCAATGAAGATTCAGGAGCAGAAAAAGGCTGTCCGGGACGGCTACGATATGGATATTCTGCCGTCCGACCTTGCTACCTACGGCGGTGCGGCGAAAAAGCTGCTGCAAGATCTCCAAAGCCGCAACGAGCGGTATTTTCTGCTGACGTTTCTTGTCCTGAATTACGGCGACACCAAGCGCAAGCTGGAAAACGAGGTATTCCGTACAGCAGGCGTAGCGCAAAAGCACAACTGCACCCTGACGCGGCTGGACTTCCAGCAGGAGCGCGGTCTTGTGTCCTCGCTGCCGCTGGGGGAAAATCAAATCCATATCACGCGGGGCATGACGACCTCGGCCGTGGCAATCATCGTTCCCTTTGTGACGCAGGAGCTATTTCAAGGCGGCGATTCCCTCTACTACGGGCTAAACGCCAAGTCCGGCAACATGATTATGCTTGACCGCAAAAATGCACGTTCGCCCAACGGCCTTGTATTCGGCACACCGGGCGGCGGCAAGTCATTCTCCTGCAAGCGGGAAATGATCGGTGTGCTGCTGAAAACCCACGATCATGTGCTGGTATGTGACCCGGAGGGCGAGTATGCGCCGCTGGTAAAGCTGCTGCATGGGCAGATTATCAAGCTCTCTCCCACCAGCCGCGATTACCTGAATCCGCTGGACATCAACCTGAACTATTCCGAGGACGAAAACCCGCTGGCGCTCAAATCCGATTTTGTGCTGTCCCTCTGTGAGCTGATTATGGGCGGCAAGACCGGGCTGGAAGCCATCGAACGCACCGTAATTGACCGCGCTGTGCAGCGTATCTATCAGCCCTACTTTGCAGACCCGCGCCCAGAGAATATGCCGATCCTCTCCGACCTCCACGCCGCGCTGACGGAGCAGCATTTGCCGGAAGCCGACCGTGTGGCACAGGCGCTTGACCTGTATGTGTCGGGATCGCTCAATTTCTTCAACAACCGAACGACGGTTGACATTGACAACCGCTTTGTCTGCTTTGACATCAAGGAGCTGCCGAAAAACTTAAAAAAGCCGGGGATGCTGGTGATTCAGGATCAGGTTTGGAATCGCGTTACCCGCAACCGCAACACAGGCGTATCGACGTGGTACTACGCGGACGAATTTCATTTGTTACTGAAAGAGCCGCAGACCGCAGCATACAGCGCGGAGATCTGGAAGCGTTTCAGAAAATGGGGCGGTGTGCCGACAGGTGCGACGCAAAACGTCAAGGATCTACTGTCCAGCCCGGAAATCGAAAATATTCTGGAAAATTCAGACTTCATCTGTATGCTCAACCAAGCGGCGGGCGACCGCAAAATCCTTGCCGAACGTCTGAACATCTCGCCGGAGCAGCTAAAGTTCGTTACCAACTCCCCACCCGGCGAAGGACTTCTGTTCTTTGAAAATGTGATTTTGCCCTTTGCAGACAAGTTCCCACGAGATACCGAGCTTTACCGCATCATGTCCACCAAGCCGAGCGAGGTGAACGGCGTATGACGATGGAGCTTGATACCATTCTCTGCGGCGACAGTCTGGATGTGCTGAAAGCCCTGCCGGAGAGCAGCGTTCATTGCTGCGTGACCTCGCCGCCCTACTACGGGCTGCGGGATTACGGCATGGACGCACAGATCGGGCGGGAAGCCACGCCGGAGGAATACATTTCGCGGCTGACAGCGGTATTCCGCGAGGTGCGCCGGGTGCTGCGCCCGGATGGAACCTTGTGGGTAAATATTGCGGACAGCTATTGCGGCACAGGCAGCAAGGGCGATACCCGCGACCCCAAATATCCGCAGGGACGCAACGGGCAGAATATTTCTCTCTGCCAAGCGGTGCGGGGCTGCAAGCAAAAGGACATGATCGGGATTCCGTGGATGCTGGCCTTTGCGCTCCGCGCCGACGGCTGGTATCTGCGCAATGACGTGATCTGGGCAAAGGGAAACCCTATGCCGGAGAGTACCAAAGACCGCTGCACCCGCAGCCATGAGCATATTTTCATGCTAACCAAGAGCAGGCGTTATTTCTATGACTGGCTTGCCATTGCCGAACCCATTGCCCCCACGACCGCCCTGCGCAAAAAGGCAGGGCGCGGCGTGGGCAAGTATTCCTCACCCGTTCCGGGACAGCCGCAGACACAGAATATCAATAAGCCGAGGAAAAAAGGCAGTATTACCGACGACATGATCTCACCCGTCCGGGCAAAGCGCGATGTGTGGTTTATCAACACCGTGCCTTACAAGGGCGGGCATTTTGCCGCCTATCCGCCCCTGCTGGCAGAAACCTGTATTCTGGCGGGCTGTCCCAAGGGCGGCATTGTCCTTGACCCGTTCATGGGCAGCGGCACAACGGGGCTTGCGGCGAAGCGGCACGGCAGGCATTACATCGGCATTGAACTGAACACGGAGTTTTGTTCCCTTGCACGGGAACGGATCGGAGGTGATACCCATTGAAAGAATTTAAGTCCCGCGATAAGCTCACCCAGCGCATGACCCGCGACGGCGCGGTGCTGGACAATCAGACTACGGGTGAAGAAATCCATATTTCCGAGCGCGACGCCGAAAAACAGCTTTCTCCGGATGGGCAGCCCGTCCAGATGGGAAAACGTGATGCGACTATGAATCCGGCAGAGGATGCCCCAAAGCACGGGCGGCAGTTCCGCCCGCAGGAGCAAAAAGAGCCGGAAAAGGAGCAGCCAAAGCAGCAGCAGCCAAGCGCCGAGCCGTTTCAGCCGCAGAGCGGCAGCCCCATTTCCCATATCCCGCAGGACATTCCAATGTCCGATGCACCGGGCGGTACAGCGGAAAAGCTCATTGACCGTGCGGCCGCAGAGCATGACGCACACAAGGCGCGGCAGACAGCGCGGATGTCCCGCGACGCGGCGCAGCAGCGGTATTCTGCATCCCGTTTGCAGTTTTCCGAGGAAGAACGCGCCGCGCCGGAGCTGCACAAGCATATCCACCGTGCGGAAAAGGCCGCCGACAAGCTGGATGCGGCGCAGGCAGCGATCCCCAAGAAACGGGTGCTGCGCAAGGAACGTGTCTTTGATGAAGCCAGCGGCACAGCCAAGACCAAGCTGCGCTTTGATACCGTGGATAAGTCCCCGCCCAAGCTGAAACCGAATCCGTTAGGCCGTCCGCTGCGGGAGGTCGCAGTACAGGCGCACGGAAAAATCCATGAGGTCGAGCATGAAAACGTCGGCGTGGAAAGTGGGCATAAAGCCGAAGAACTTGCCGAGCATGGCGCAGGCGGTGCAATTCGCTGGGAGCGCCGTCACCGCAAGCTGAAACCCTACCGCGCTGCGGAAAAGGCCGAGCGCAAAGCCGTAAATGCCAATGCAGAATATCTCTACCAAAAGGCGCTGCATGATAACCCTGAAATGCTCTCCGGCAATCCGCTTAATCGCTTTTTTCAGAAGCAGCGGCTAAAACGGGAGTACGCCAAGGCAGCGCGAACGGCAAAGGCTGCGGGCAGCACCGCGCAGACAACCGCCAAAAGCGCCGAAAAAACCGCAGAAGCCACAGCGACGGCAGCGAAAAAAGCGGCAGAAAAGGCAAAGGAAGCAGCGGAGTTCGTTGCCCGCCATTGGAAAGGTGTGCTGGTCGTTCTGGCTGGTTTTCTGCTGATTGTCATGCTGATCGGCGGACTGCAATCCTGCTCCGCGCTGGTGGGCGCGGCTGGCGGCGGTGTGGCGGCATCCAGCTATCAGTCGGAGGACGCGGACATTCTTGCCGCCGAAGCCGCCTACTGTGCGCTGGAAGCTGAGCTGCAAGAATATCTCGACACCTATGAGAGTACCCACGATTACGACGAGTACCATTATGACCTTGACGAGATCAAGCACGATCCCTATGTCCTGGCATCGATCCTCTCCGCGCTGCATGACGGCGCATGGACGGCAAGCGAGGTGCAAGGGACGCTTCAAATGCTCTTTGAAAAACAATATATTCTCACGGAAACCGTCGTGACCGAGATGCGCTACCGCACCGTTACCCGGACAGACAGCGAGGGCAACGAGTACGAAGTAGAAGTTCCGTATAACTACTACATCTGCGCCGTCGAGCTGGAAAACTTCGATCTCTCGCACATTCCCGTTTATATCATGGACGAAGAAACCCTGTCCAAATATGCGCTGTATATGTCGGTGCTGGGCAACAAGCCGGAGCTGTTCGGGGATAGCGAGTATATCCCCAAGTACATCACAAACCGCCCGGAGGGATATGAGATCCCGCCCTCTGCAATGGAGGACGAAACCTTTGCCGCCGTTATCACAGAAGCAGAAAAGTATTTGGGGTACCCCTATGTGTGGGGCGGCAGCAGCCCGTCCACCTCCTTTGACTGCTCCGGCTTCGTGAGCTGGGTGCTGACAAACAGCGGCGTGTGCAATACGGGCAGGCTGGGCGCACAGGGGCTTTACAACATTTCCACCCCTGTTTCCAACCCGCAGCCGGGCGACCTCGTGTTTTTCGTCGGGACATACGATACTCCGGGCGTTAGCCATGTGGGAATCTACGTCGGCAATTCCATGATGATCCATTGCGGAGATCCGATCTCCTATTCCAACCTGAACAGCAGCTATTGGCAGGCGCATTTCTACGCCTACGCCAGACCGCCGTACAACTAAGGAGGGCGGCTATGCTGACGCTGATCCCTGTTTCTCTTGCGCAGGCGAACGAGTTTGTGCGGCAGCATCACCGCCACCACAAGCCCGTCGCCGGACACAAGTTTTCCATTGGCTGCGCTGAAAATGGGCGGCTTTGTGCCGTTGCCATTGTGGGACGGCCTGTGAGCCGCTATTTGGACGACGGCTTTACGTTGGAAGTCAACCGCTTGTGCAGCGATGGCACGAAGAACGCTTGCAGCATCCTCTATGCGGCAGCGGCACGGGCTGCGCGGGCGATGGGCTACCGAAAAATTATCACCTACACCTTGGACACCGAAAGCGGCGCGAGCCTACGCGCCGCAGGCTGGACGAACGCCGGACTTGCGGGCGGCAAGGCATGGACAGGCAGCCGCCGTCCTGCCCAGCCGCTCTATCCGGCGCAAATGAAATACCGCTACGAAAAGCGGTTGAATGAAAGGAGCTGCTAACCTATGGCTATGAGCAAAATTGACCGCATTGACCGTGAGATCGAAAAGACCCGCGGTAAAATCACCGAGTACCAAAACAGGCTGAAAGAGCTGGAAGCCCAGCGCACCGAGCAGGAGAACTTTGAAATCGTCAATCTTGTCCGCTCCATGTGCATGAGCCGCGACGAGCTGATGAATTTCCTGCGCGGCGGCGCAAATGACGCGCCGCCCGTGGAAACCGCCTATCACGAACAGGAGGACATGACCGATGACGAGGAATAAGCATTTTCGCTCTGTATTCGCCGCGCTGCTCTGCGCGGTGCTGTGCATGACGGCCTTTGCCACCGTCGCGTATGCGGACGGCGGCGACTACTACGATGACGAGCTGCCGCCTGAAACATGGCAGGAGGAACCGCAGCCGGAGGACACCACGATTGTCCCCGGCACTCCGTTCACCGAGGACGGCATCGCCGCGACCCGCGATCTTCTCTATGATAAACACACCAACAAGCAGTTTATCACCGTGGAAACCCGAAATGGGCATACGCTGTATATCGTCATTGACTATGACAAGCTGCTGGACGAGGAAGAAGAACGCTATCAGACATATTTCTTAAATCCCGTGGACGAAGCCGACCTGATGGCGCTGCTGGAGGACGACAGCCAGAATACGCCCGTTGTCTGCTCCTGCACCGAAAAATGCACCGCTGGCAAGGTCAATACGAACTGCGCCCTCTGCAAAACGGATATGACGAATTGCGCCGGAAAGGAAGCGATGCCGGAGGAAACAGAGCAGCCCGACGAGCCGACGCCGGAGAAGAAAAACAATGTGGGCGGCATTCTGATCCTTGTACTGTTCCTTGCTGCGGGTGGCGGCGGTGCGCTGTGGTACTTCAAGCTGCGCAAGCCGAAATCCAGCGTCAAGGGCGGCGACGAGCTGGACGAGTTCGATTTTGACGAGGATGACGAAGCCGAAGAATACGGGGATGATGAGGACGCAGACAGCGCCAGCGATCCCGACGAACAGGAGAATGAAGAATGAGTGTTTTGATTATTTGTGAAAAGCCCTCTGTGGCAAAGACCGTTGCCCTTGCGCTGGGCGCTGCGGAGCAAAAAGACGGGTATCTTTCCGGCGACGGGCTGCTGGTGTCGTGGTGCATCGGGCATCTTATCAGCATGGCAGACGCGGGCAGCTATGACGAGCGGTATAAAAAGTGGCGCTATGAGGAGCTTCCCATTCTTCCGCAGACGTGGAAATATGCCCCTACTCCCGGCAAGGAAAAGCAGCTTGCCATCCTGAAAGAGCTGCTGCACCGCAGCGACGTTTCCGAGGTGGTGAACGGCTGCGATGCCGGGCGCGAGGGTGAGCTAATTTTCCGCTTTGTCTATGAACAGGCCGGATGCACGAAGCCCTTTTCCCGCCTTTGGATTTCCTCAATGGAGGATAGCGCCATCCGCGAGGGCTTTGCCGGACGCAGAGCCGGAACGGAATACGATGCGCTGTATCAATCGGCGCTGTGCCGTGCGCGGGCGGACTGGCTTGTGGGCATCAATGCGACGCGGCTTTTCTCCGTGCTGTACCATAAGACCCTGAATGTGGGACGGGTGCTGTCGCCTACGCTGAACCTGCTGGTGGAGCGTGACGGAAAAATTACGATGTTCCACAAGGAGAAATACCACATCGTACATATCGGCTGCGGCGGCGTGGACGCAGAAAGTGAACGCATTTCCGACGCTGCCGCTGCGGATGCGCTGAGAACGGCTTGCGAAGCGTCGCAGGCCGTTTGTGTTTCTCTCAAAAAAGAGAAGAAAACCGCGCTGCCGCCGAAGCTCTTTGACCTTACCTGCTTGCAGCGGGAAGCCAACCGCGTTTACGGCTTTACCGCCAAGCAGACCCTTGACTATGCGCAAAGCCTGTATGAAAAGCGTTTTCTGACCTATCCCCGCACCGACAGCAATTATCTCACCGAGGATATGGCGCAGACGGCAACTGACCTTGTTGCGGCGCTGCTGCCTGTGCTTCCCTTTGTGCGGGGCGCGGAGCTTACGCCGGAGATTGGGCGCGTCATCAACAGCGCCAAGGTTTCCGACCACCACGCGATTATCCCTACGGCTGCTTTTGCTGGCAACGGCTTTGACAGACTGCCGGAGAGCGAAAAGAAGTTGATGTCCCTTGTCTGCTGCAAGCTGCTGTGCGCCGTTGCAGCGCCGCAGGAGTATGAAACCGTTACGGCGGCCTTTGACTGCGGCGGCAAGCCGTTCACCGCCAAGGGCAAAACGATTCTGATTGCGGGCTGGAAAGACATTGACGCCCGTTTCCGCGCCACGCTCAAAGCAAAGCCGGACGAGGACAGCGCAGAGGATGTGGCGCTGCCGGAGCTTTCCGAGGGGCAGATTTTTGAAACGGTCACGGCTTCTGTTTCCGAGCATTATACCACGCCGCCCAAGCCCTACACCGAGGATTCGCTTCTGTCCGCAATGGAGAACGCGGGCAAGGAGGATATGCCGGAGG
>ERZ825670.3385-NODE-3385-length-13586-cov-3.981820_pt1 | contig 13586 bp, 10 predicted proteins | sample MGYA00519929_ERZ825670 | MGnify/ENA primary metagenome ERZ825670 (study PRJEB31778, sample SAMEA3449207) | human gut metagenome | biome: human gut; feature: human-associated habitat; material: faeces | place: United Kingdom | collected 2010/2012 ...
TCCGGCAGCGAAACGGTAACCAGTCCGAACGACGCATGGGATGCACGAACCCGATCCTCCTGAATGCAGGCCGCGAGCATCTCACGCAGCGGTGCTGTATCTGCGCCGCGGTGTGCGGGTGCAGCCCCGCAATATCGGCGGCAAGCAGGAGGGCAGCATCCGGTGCGGCACAGAGGCGGCGCCGCTGATCGCCGCTTTCGGTACGGCGGCTTCGCTGGTGCCGCCGTGGAGCGCCCAGCAGCCACACTTCGAGCAGCTGCGGCAGGTCGGCGATCCCGTGGCGTTGGGTGCGAAATACGCCGCCGAAGGGGCCGACGAACTGGTCTATCTCGACATCAGTGCCACGGGGGAGGGGCGTCAGACCTTCACGGAACTCGTGTCGCGCATCGCCGCGCGGATCGACATCGGCGCATTTAAAGCCCTCAGTCACCTGCACGCCGTTCGCCAAAAGTCCGCGCAGACAGCCATCGATCTGCGTGCACATGGGCGTATCGCCCGCGAAGCCAATCACGTTTCCGGCACTCACGATGTCGCCGATTGCGCGGTCGGACCGAAACACGCCGGCGGCGGGGCTGTGAATAACGCGCTCTTTGCCATAGCCGGCGATAATGCCTGGCACGCCCGTGTTGGGCTGGGGCGAACCCTGGGTGATGACGCGGCCCAGAAAATGCCCGCGCATGGTCTCGACCACGGCATCGCAGTCAACCGGCGCGGTAAAGCCCGGCCCCACGGCGATGACGGCAGGCGCCATGTCGCGCGTGGTGCCCAAGTTGCGCTTAGCCAGAATCGCGTCGACCACGGCAGCGGGTTTCAGCTCGCCGAGCATCTTGGCCTGGGGGTCCACCACAACGGCGACGTCTCCCGCTTGGGTAATCTCGAGCGCCTCTGCCGGCGTCTGCGCCAAGCGGGCGCGAATGCCCTCGACCTGGACCTCGCCCAGGCGAATGGCCTCGCAAAAACTGATCGTGCGGCGGATGCACGTGGGAACCGCGATATCGGCCATAACGACCGACACGCCGGCGCGCACCAAGCGAGCGGCGACGCCCGTGGCGATATCGCCGGCACCGCGAATATAAACGAGCATTCCCGGGGCACCTCCCTGTGCTACGGTTTGAGCAGAGCAAAAGCGGTTCGACCGCTACTCTGATGATTATTTATTATCACAGTATTATACGGCGGTGAACGGATGGAAACGACGAGCGGAAACCTTGCCTCCACGCTCAAGATCGAGCCGGGCATTACCGCAATTATCGGCAGTGGCGGCAAGTCGACCCTACTAAAGACGCTCGGCCTTGAGCTTATGCGCGCCGGCGGCCGCGTGCTCCTCTGTACCACCACGCACATGTTTCCCGTCGCCGGCGTGCCATGGGACGGGTCGAGCCGTCGCCTGGGCGCCGCGCCTTGGAAGCCGGGAGCTCTGCATGTTCCTGGCTGCACTTGCGAGGCATGCGCTGGCATGAGACGCGGAAGTATCTGCCAGGCGGGTGTTTTGGACCCGGAGACAGGCAAGCTCTCCGCCCCCGCCGAGCCGCTCAACGAGCTGGCGCAGCGCTTTGACTACGTGTTGGCCGAGGCAGATGGCAGCAAGCGACTCCCGCTCAAAGCGCATGCCGCCTGGGAGCCGGTAATTCCCGCCGCCACGGCAAACGTTGTCTGGATCGTCGGCGCCTTGGGGCTCGGCAAGCCCATCAACGAAGCCGTCCACCGCCCCGAGCTCTTTTGCGAGCGTTGCGGCTGCGAGCTCACCGACATCGCCACGCCCGAGCGCGTCGCCCAGGTGCTCAATGCCGAGCTGCGGATGCTGAACCTCAGCAATGCCCGCATCATGCTCAACCAAGTCGACACGCTCAGCGACCCGGCTATGGCCGATCGCTTCGAGACAGCCCTCGGCCGCTCCGTCGTCGCCACCAGCCTCAAATAGCCGGCGCTGCCCCAGCAGACCTATAAGTTGCGGTGGAATAGTTCCTGAAACGGCCTATTTGGCGGCTAAACAGGAACTATTCCACCGCAACTGCGGAGGGGAATCCGGTGATCTTCCTGCTAGCGGGGGACGTAGCGGCCGGGTTGGGCTCCGGTGGGCTCGCCGTCGCGCGCGGCCAGCACGCCATTCACAAACACAGCCTTGGCGCGGCCATGTGCCTCAAAGCCCTCGAGCGGTGTGTAGTCCACAGCCTGATGCTGCGTCGCCGCGCGAATGGTCCAGCGCGCCTTGGGATCCCACACGCACACGTCGGCATCGGCACCCTCGGCAAGACAGCCCTTGCGCGGATACATGCCAAAGACGCGCGCCGGGTTCTCGCTCATCAGGCGGCAGAGGTCCTCGGGGCCCAGCTGTCCCTCAAAGCTCGTGGCAATCGCGACGGGACGATGCTCCACGCCGGGCCCGCCGTTGGGAATCGCGCGGAAGTCGTCGCGCCCGCGGTCCTTTTGCCCGTGCAGGTTAAAGCTGCAGTGGTCGGTCGCGATCGTATCGATCTCGCCGGCCACAAGCGCCTCGCGCAGCGCGGCACGGTCGCCGGCATGGCGCAGCGGCGGACTCATCACGTACTTGGCGCCCGCAAAGCCGTCCTCGCCCTGCTCCAAATAGCACGTATCGTCGAGCATCAGATACTGAGGGCAGGTCTCGACATAGATATTCTTCTGCCCGCGCGCCTTGGCGGCACGAATGGCCTCGAGCCCCAGCTTGGTCGAAAGGTGCACCACGTTGACCGGTGCGTCGCCGGCCAGGTGCGCCAGATATAGCAGACGGCTCACTGCCTCGGCCTCGCACACGTCCGGACGGCTGAGCGCGTGGCCCTCGGGCCCGTGGATACCCTGCTCAAACACGCGCTTCTGCAGCTCATTCACCAGCGTGCCGTTCTCGCAATGCACGCACAGTATGCCGCCAATACGCTTGAGCTCCTCGAGCACCTCGAGCGTCTCGGCATCGTCCAAGCGCAGGTGGTCGTAGGCAAAGTAAGTCTTAAACGACGAAACGCCTGCTTCACGCATAGCCGCGAGATCGGTGCGGTTGCGCTCGTTCCACTCGGCGAGTGCCATATGAAAGGCGTAGTTGGCCGTGCAGGTTCCGTCGGCGCGGCGATGCCACTCGGCCAAGGCATCGGGCATGGTCACGCCACGATCGGCCGTCGCGTAGTCCACGATGGTCGTCGTGCCGCCGCAGGCAGCCGCGCGCGTGCCGGTCTCAAAGCTATCGGCTGTCCAATCCATGCCAGTCCAGCACTGCATGTGCGTGTGGCCGTCGATAAAGCCGGGAAACACCCAGCAGCCCGCGGCATCCTCGACGGTATCGCCCTCGGCCGGCTCAATCGCCGCGGCGATCCGCACGACCTTATCGCCCTCCATGGCAAGATCGGCGCGGCGAAGCCCCTGGGGCGTCACGAGCGCGCCGTTTTTGATGATGATCATAATTGCTCCTTATTGATTGATGCAGTTGGCCACGTGATCAAAATACGAGCAGGCGGCGATATGCTCCGCTATGCGTCGCTGTCCCTTGGCGGTATCGACGTCCCACAGCTCGTAGGCACGCGCCTCGACCAGCACCACGTCAATATGGTCCTTGAGGATCGAACCGCCGCCGTCCTTGCCCTCAAGACACATAAGTGCATCGAACAGCTGCCTAGGAAAGAGCACCGGGCTCGAAGGCTCGCCGTTGCACGCAAGACGCACCGGATGCTTGCGGCCACGCTCGTCAAATGCACGAACCATAGCCTCAAAAGAATCCGAACTCACGAGCGGCTGGTCGCCCGGCAAAAAGAGGCAACCTTTCCAGTTGCGTTCGACCCCCCACGAAAGGCCCGCGCGGACGCTTTCGCTGCGCAGCTCGCCATCGTGCAGCACGCACGGGCAATGCTTGTCCTCGCAAATCTGGGCGACCTCGGACCAACGCGTCGAAACCACGGCGTCAAAGCCCTGGGGAACCGAATCGATGGTCCGAGCAATCAGCGGCTCGCCATAGATATCGGCAAGCATCTTGTTAGAGCCAAACCGCTTGCCCTCGCCCGAGGCCATAATGACGCAACCGAGTTTCATCTCCGCAAACCTCCCCTGGCTGCTTTGGACACCATAGTTGCTATACCCACCATACCAAGCTCACACTCCGTCGGAACAGGTATGCGCTCATTTTTCCAGCGAACGCCCCTTGGCTCTCCATAGCACAAAGGAGGACACCCCGCGACGCAGGGCACCCTCCTCAATGGTGCAGATATGCCTACTCAGCGTCGCCGGTAAACGTGGTACCGGTCTTGCCGGCAAGACCGTCACGTGCCTTCTCGAGCAGCGTGATGAACGCCGTGCGGCCCGGCTTGCTCTCGGCAAACGTCGAGGCGGCCTGGACCTTGGGCAGCATGGAGCCGCGACCGAACTCGTTGGCCTCGGACAGACGCTTTACGTCAGCCGCGGTCAGCGTGTCGAGCCACTGCTCGTGGTCGGTGCCAAAGCCAATGGCAACCTTCTCCACGGCCGTCAGGATAATCAGGGCATCGGCATCGAGCTGCTCGGCGAGCTTCTCGGCCGCAAAGTCCTTATCGATGACGGCGGCAGCGCCCTTAAGGTGGTTGCCCTGGGCCTTGGTGACGGGAATACCGCCACCACCGCAGGAAATCACCACGTGGTTGGACTCGACGAGCGACTTGATGGTGTCGAGCTCGACGATGTTCACGGGCTTGGGCGAGGCAACCACGCGACGGAAGCCCTGCTTCTCGTCGTGGATGAACTGGTAGCCGCGGTCGGCCTCCAGCTCCTTGGCCTCGGCCTCGCTCATCCACGGACCAATCGGCTTGACCGGGTCGGCAAAGGCCGGGTCGTCTGCCGCAACCTCGACCTGGGTGAGCACGGTGGCGACACCCTTGTCGATATTGCGGTCGAGCATTTCCTCGCGCAGCGCATTTTGCAGGTCATAGCCAATGTAGCCCTGGCTCATGGCGCCGCAAACGGACAAGGGGCAGGGAACGTACTTCTGAGGATTAGAGCGCGTAAGCTCAGCCATCGCGTTGGCGATCATGCCCACCTGGGGACCGTTGCCATGCACGACGACGACCTCGTTGCCCTCCTCGATCAGGTCGACGATAGCCTTGGAAGTCGTCTTGACGGCCTCCATCTGCTCGGGAAGGTTGGCGCCGAGGGCGTTTCCGCCCAGGGCGACAACGATACGCTTAGCCATTTCTCAGCCCAGCTTTAGGCCTGGAACCAACGGGCGGTGTTGCGCTCGTCGAGGGCCTTGAGGGTAGCGGCGGGATCGGCAACCTTCTGCAGGAACATCATGGCTGCGATGGCGTACGGCTTGTAGCTGGCCTCCTTGTACATGCCCACGCGGTGCATGTCGAAGACGTCGGCGTTGACCTCGCCGTGCTCGCAAGAGACACCGGAGATGTCGGCGGGCAGCGGGTGCATAAAGATAGTGTCCTGGCCGTTGGCAGTCTTCTCCATGAGCTCGGTCGTGGAGCACCAATCCTGATGCGTAGCGTTCTGAGCGAGCAGCTCCTTCTCGAGCGCTGCGATGCCGGCGTCGTCGCCCTCGGCGTACAGGTTGGTGCGCTTCTCCATGGCGGCAAACGGAGCCCAGCTCTTGGGGATCACGATGTCGGCGCCCTCGAAGGCCTCGGCCATGGTGTTGACCTGCTTAAAGGTGGTGCCGGACTCGGCGGCATAGCCCTTGGCGCGCTCGACGACCTCGGGCATGAGGTCGTAGCCCTCGGGGTGAGCCAGGGTGACGTCCATGCCAAAGCGGGGCAGCAGGCTGATCAGCGACTGCGGGCAGGACAGCGGCTTGCCGTAAGAGGGCGAATAGGCCCAGGTAACGGCAACCTTCTTGCCCTTGAGGTTCTCAAGGCCGCCAAACTCGTTGATAAGGTAGAGCATGTCGGCAGAGGACTGCGTGGGGTGATCGGAGTCGGACTGCAGGGAGATGAGCGTGGGACGGTGATCCAGAACGCCGTCCTCGTAAGCCTGCTGGACAGACTCGGAGACCTCGGCCATGTAGGCGTCGCCCTTACCGATGTACATGTCGTCGCGGATGCCGATGACGTCGGCCATGAAGGAGATCATGGTAGCGGTCTCGCGGACGGTCTCGCCGTGAGCGATCTGGGACTTCTTCTCGTCCAGGTCCTGCAGCTCAAGGCCGAGCAGGTTGGCGGCCTTAGAGAAGGAGAAGCGCGTACGGGTGGAGTTGTCGCGGAACAGCGAGACGGCCAGGCCCGAGTCGAAGATCTTGGACGAAACGTTGTTCTCGCGCAGCTCGCGCAGAGCGTCGGCGACGATGTAGAGCGCCTTGAGCTCATCGGTGGTCTTATCCCAGGTGTGCAGGAAGTCGCTGCCGTACATACCCTTAAAATCGAGGCCGTTCAGCTGCTCGACGAGCTCGGTAAACTTGGCGTCCATGTAAATGTCCTTTCTAAAGGTGAAACGATCGCAATGAGTAGATGCGCTCCGGCATGCGCGTGTGGCTAGAACATGCAGAGCGCTATGACGAGGACCCGCCACCGTCGAGGAAGCATGGGAGATAACGACCGCGGGCCCCAAGTCAACAGGAGGCGCCGGGGGCATAAACTGCCCCCGGCTCAACAAGATCGAGGAATGGGACTAGTCGATCTTGTTGTTGGTCAGACCGGCGCGGAACACGGTGGCATCGCCATCGGCCTGGCTCGGATCGTAGAGGTTCAGGGCAGCCACATACATGGCGGCAGCGGTGACCAGGTCGTCCTTGTAGGTGACCTCGTTGGGAGCGTGAGCCTGAGACTCGGCACCCGGGCCAAAGCCGACGCAGGGGATGCCATAGCGGCCCTGGATGGAAACGCAGTTCGTGGAGAAGGTCCACTTGTCGCACAGCGGACGACCGGTGCGCTTGTCCATGCTGGGCTCGCAGCCGATGCGCTCGTCACCGAACATAGCCTTATGGGCGTCGACGAGGGCCTTGACGTGCGGAGCGGTCTCCTTGTTGATCCACGTGGGGAAGTAAGCCTCGGTCTCGTAGACCTCGCCGGTCCAGGACGGACGGTCGTACATGTACATGGAGACCTTCACGTCGTCGCCGTACTTCTTGGCGGCCGGCAGGTTGCGGATCTCGTCCAGGCAGGACTCCCAGGTCTCACCGGCGGTCATACGACGGTCGATGGAGATGGCACAGGAGTCAGCGACAGCGCAGCGGCTGGGGCTGGTGTAGAAGATCTGGCTGACGGTGCAGGTGCCGCGGCCCAGGAAGCGGGCATCCTCGAAGTGCTCGGGGTTGTACTTGGGGTCGAGCATCTTGACGAGGCCCTTGATGTCGGTTGACTCGTCGCAGCCGTTGTTGTTGAGGGCGCGGACGTCGGCGATGATGTCGGCCATCTTGTAAATGGCGTTATCGCCGCGGTCGGGAGCGGAGCCGTGGCAGGAGGTGCCGTGAACGTCGACGCGGATCTCCATGCGGCCGCGGTGACCGCGATAGATGCCGCCGTCGGTAGGCTCGGTGGAAATGACGAACTCGGGCTTAATGCCGTCCTTGTTGTAGATGTACTGCCAGCACATGCCGTCGCAGTCCTCTTCCTGGACGGTGCCGACGACCATAATCTTGTAGCCCTCGGGGATGAGGCCCATGTCCTTCATCATCTTGGCAGCATAGGTAGCAGAAGCCATGCCACCCTCCTGGTCGGAGCCACCGCGGCCGTAGATGATCTCGTCGGTCTCGTAGCCCTCATAGGGATCGGCATCCCAGTTCTCGATGTTGCCGATGCCGACGGTGTCGATGTGAGAGTCGATGGCGATGATCTTGTCGCCCTCGCCCATAAAGCCCATAACATTGCCCAGGCCGTCGACCTTGACCTCGTCATAGCCAAGGCTCTCCATCTCGGCCTTGATGCAAGCGACGACCTCACCCTCCTCGCAGGACTCAGAGGGGTGGCTAATCATTGCGCGAAGAAAACGCGTCATATCAGCACGGTGGGACTCAGCAGCAGCCTTGATAGCGTCGAAATCGAGTTCTTTAGCCATTGTTCATAACCTTTCAAACGAAGGAATCTACCTGTGAGGTGGCGGAGCGATACCTATTTACTCCGCCCCAACGATTAGCAAGTGGGATATTCGCCCTCCCAGACGATGCGACGGTACTGATCCGGATCGGTGTCACCTTCCGTAGAGAAGCAGAGCACGGAGCTCGTCTTGTCCAGGCCGATGAGCTCCTTGAGCTCGGCGTACTCGGGATCGAGCATGAGAGTCTCGACCAGGCCGGTGGTCACAGCGCCGGACTCGCCGGAGATGACGCGCGGGTCGCCCTTCTCGGGAGCGCCCAGGGTACGCATGCCGCGAGCGGTGACCCAGTCGGGGCAGGACACGAAGGCGGTGGCGTGGTTGCGCAGGATATCCCAGCCCAGAATGTTGGGCTCGCCGCAGCACAGACCGGCCATGATGGAGGGCATGTCACCGTCCACGATGCGCGGATCGCCGTCGCCGGCGGCAGCGCCCTTGTACAGGCAGGCGGCCGGAGCGCACTCGACCACGACAAAGGTAGGCGGGTTATCGGGATACAGGTTGGTGAAGTAGCCCACCACGGCGCCGGCGAGCGAACCCACGCCAGCCTGGACAAACACGTGCGTCGGGCGGTTGATGGCCATCTCGCGCAGCTGCTCGGCAGCCTCGGAGGCCATGGTGCCGTAACCCTCCATGATCCAGGACGGGATCTTCTCGTAGCCCTCCCAGGCGGTGTCCTGAACGATGACGCCGCGCTCGCAGGCGTCGGCCTCGGCGGCGGCCATGCGCACGCACTCGTCGTAGTTGACCTCTTCGATGGTCACCGTGGCGCCCTCGGCGGCGATGTTATCGAAGCGGGGCTTGGTAGAACCCTTGGGCATGTGCACGACGGCCTTCTGGCCCAGCTTGTTGGCAGCCCATGCCACGCCGCGGCCATGGTTGCCGTCGGTGGCGGTAAAGAAGGTGGCCTGGCCAAAGTCCTTGGCAAGCTGATCGGAGGTCAGGTAATCGAAGGTGCAGTCGGCAACGTCCTTGCCGGTCTCGTCGGCAATGTAATTGGCCATGGCAAACGAACCGCCCAGAACCTTAAAGGCGTTGAGGCCAAAGCGATAGCTCTCGTCCTTAACGCACAGGTTGGACAGGCCCAGGCGTGCGGCCTGACCGTCCAGGCGGGCAAGCGGAGTGACGGTATATTGGGGGAACGACTGGTGGAAGGCGCGGGCCTTCTTCACGTGGTCGAGGCTCATGATTCCCAAGTGCTTGTCATCGCTCTTGGGCATCGTGTTGCCCGCCCACTGGATCTTATCGGCCATACGGTGAACTCCTTAAGTCCTCTCTTGCCGGCCCCCGCATACGCGTTTCAGCCCGATCCCATTCACACGACTGAACTTTTATGTGGATGCCAAACAAAAAGTTTGTTAGTAATGTTCTATCACACTTTTTGATTGGTATATCTAACGAATTGTTTGTTGCCGTAATCGGTACTTTTTCGCCGCCGAACGGTTACATAACGCAGCGACGCTTTCGTTATTTGCGAACAGGTGTGGTTTATGGCAAAGTATGCCCAAACTAATTTTTAGGAAGGCACCCATGACCCCCGCACAGATTGAGTTTTACAAGCGCCTCGCACACGGTCTGGCGCTCCAATTTGGTCCCAACTGCGAAGTCGTCGTCCACGATCTGGAGACCGAGGACGTGGACCACTCCATCGTAGTGATCGAAAACGGCCACGTCAGCGGGCGCAAACTGGGTGACGGCCCCAGCCATATTGTGTTTGAGTCCATGCACGAGGGCACCACCGACGTGCACGACCGCGAGCCATACCTCACCAAAACCACCGATGGCAAGCTGCTCAAGTCCTCGACGATCTTTATCCGCAACGATGAGGGCAAACCCGTCGGCATTTTGGGCATCAACTTTGACATTACGCTCATGAAGGCTTTTGAGCGTTCGCTCGACGCCTTTACCGGCACCGGCGGCACGGGCTATACCGAGCCCGAGCCCATCACCAAAAACATCGGCGACCTGCTCGAAGACCTACTGCGCGAGTGCGAACAGTTTGTGGGCAAGCCCGCGGCGCTCATGACCAAAGACGAGCGCATTCGTGCCATTGGCTACCTCGACCGTCGCGGCGCCTTCCTCATTTCCAAGTCGAGCGAGCGCGCCTGCGAGTTCTTTGGTATCTCCAAATACAGCTTCTATAGCTACCTCAATGAGGCCAAGGCGGCGGCCGGCGACAAGTAGGTACTCGCCTGGATTGCCCCTCCCCTTTTGGGCGCGAGTTCTGGAAAGCACGAATCCAAGACCGAGCCGCTTGGGAAGTTCCATATAATCGATGTCATTAGTATTTCGAAAGGATGGAACAGAATGGCGTTGAGCAAGGCATCATGCACCGGTCGCGGATTGATTCCGGCAATTGGTGGACATGTGCACCGCATGTTCGATGAAAGTGAAGACGACCTGTTTTCGCTGAGCCTTGACGATGTGATGGATGATCGCCCGTGGACCGCCGACGAACTCATGGGCGGCGGCGGGGCTCGCCCGTCAAGCCCCAATCCCGCACTTGCGCCTAAGACCGCATCTGCGCCGACTCCTGCGCAGCCGGCTGTTTCGACGCCCGCGCCTACGCCCGCACCCACTTCGGCGCCCACGCCCGCTCCCCGCCCCGCAAGCGACCCGTCCGAGACGGCGGCATTTCTCGCAGCAGCGACGCAGGGCAAATCGGCCGACAGCACTGTTATGTACAGCGCCCAGCAGTTGCCTGTTCCTGCGGCACGCAAGCCTCCGGTCACAAGGCTCGATGAGCCCGTTGCCCATCAGGTTGTCCACGATTCCTGGGCTGCAGCCGATCTGGATGAGACCTCTACCGGCATGCCGGCGCTCGATGTTCCAGTTAACCCGCTTTTTGCCGCCAACACGAGCGCCGCGGGCTATGAGGGCGGTGCGGCATATTCCGATTATTCCGATGGCTATGCTGGCACCGGTCGCATCGAGACCGAGGATTATGGCACCGCATCGAGCGATTATCTCAACGATCCGTACGCTGCCACGCCTGCACCGGAATATGACCCGGAGGCCGCGTCCGCACCGGCGTATACCAAAAGCACGGGCGAAGAGCGCTTCGCCGATTATTGCGCCGAGGAAAAGGCGCTGCGTTTCTCGGAATTTCCGCAGGCAGTCAAGGTTGCCTTTATCGCCATTATCATTGCCCTGCTCGGTGTCATTGCGTTTGAGGGATTCCAGCTGTTCCGCGGCCCCACCCAAGCGGAGTCGGAGACCCAGCAAAAAGAGGACGATAACCAGTACCTGGACATCAACACCCTCAAGGGCGACCCCAACGACGAGGACGACGAGTAGCGAGGGTTAAGGGAGGGCCGGAAGAGCCGGCGGCACATTACGGCTCCAAAAGCCCTGTCATAAAGATGGGTAGATACAGCACGTCACCATCGCGGTGAAGATTACATTCCGCAAGTACCAGGGCGCGATCGATTCCGTAGCCCTTCGTTGCCAGTGCGTTATCGAGCGCCGCGTGGGACTTAAAGCTCTTGCCCGATTTGACCTCGATAGCAAGCACTTCCCCATCGAGCGTCTCCTCAACAAAATCGAGCTCGCCGACCTTTTTAGACGTAAAGTAGCGCAATCTGAATCCGTGGGCCTTGAGCTCTTGTGCGACAAAGCCCTCGAATGCCGCCCCCATATTCATGCCAAAGGGGCCTTCTGCCTCTCCATCAAAAACTCCTTGGGCAACCTTCTTGGAATATGAGGACATGAGCATTCCGGTGTCCAAGTAAAACAGCTTAAACAGATTTCGCTGCTCCCCCATTAAAAGAGGCGCTACCGGAGCTGTCACGTTATACACGGGAAGCGCAACACCCGCCTCCGAAAGCCAAAGAAAATGGTCTGTCACCTGCGAAAAACGCTTAACACCGCTAATCGACGACAGCTTGAATCGCTTGTTTTTTGAACCGGCCTCGCTGGGAATCAAATCATAGATATCGCGAATAACCAAGCGTAGCTCGGGCGGAGCGTACTTTGCGATGTCATCGCGATACAGGGCGTGAAGATCGCGGTGGATGTTTCGAACCTCGTCGACATTGCGCGTCGCCAAGAAGGAATTGACCGCGTCGGGCATGCCTCCCACCACCACATACTGATGGAACAGATCGAGCAAGCGGTCATACAGGTAGCCGGGGAGCTCCTCCTCATCCTTTAGACAGCCCCTGAGCATGTCAAACACGCTGGCACCAACGCCATTTGCCCAGCAAAACTCTTCAAAGTCGAGCGGGTACATCTGGACCTGCTCGACATACCCCACCGGCAGGGAATCGATGCCCTCGAGCTCAACGCCAAGGAGCGATCCGGTAAGGATGTATCGAAAGTCGCCGCGCTGGACCAGGTATTTGATAAACGTCACCACGTTGGGGCATCGCTGCACCTCGTCGATAACCACGACGGTCTTGTTCGCAACCATCGGCTGCGTCGCAGCGATAGACATGCGCATAAGCAGGTCATCCGCACTTTTCGCCGCCAAAAACGAATCACGCACGGACGCGTCGGCGATAAGGTCGAACGTCACGACATTTTCGAACGATTCGTTTGCAAAGACGTTGACCAGATATGACTTTCCTACCTGTCGGGCGCCCTTGACCAAAAGAGCCTTGTTAGGCGACGAGGCAAGCCAAGATTCAAACTGTGCTTTCGCTTTTCTCTGCAGCATAAGTGCATCCCTTATTACGTGCTGTTTTAGCACTAGGATACACTTTTCCGCGGTTGTTAGGTGCTCATTTCGACACTTTTTCGAAGTTCTAAAGTGTGCATTACGACACTTTTCCGTACTTTTACACGGGATATTTCGACACTTTTTCGAATTTAAGCCTAACAGCAGCCGGCGAAATCAAGCGCCGCTTGCACGTCATTTCGCAGGCGGCGCTTGATTTCTGTCCGTACACGTTGATAGACTTTCTCTTGCCCGCAAGGAGCGGGCGCGTTTTATCCAGAGTCGGGGTAGAGAGTTGGCTCCACGATCCCGACGCCAACCGGCCAAGAGGCACGGTGGCCCTGCCAACATCGATGAAAGGAGTCCGTATGGACAATTTCTCCGTGCGCAGTGAGCGCAACTTCCACAACCTGGCAACCAAGCCAAAACGAATGCATCTTCTGGACGAGCCGAGCGGCTATGCCTCGGCCATGGTCAAGAGCAGCCTCTCCCACCAGATGCGCTTTACGGTGCAGGTGCTCGAGGAAGAGCTCTGTGCTGCTGGCAACCCGCACGTACTGCAGATCAAGCTGCTCGGAGACGACTCGCGCGAGCCGTCGAGTTGGAAGCTCTTTGCCGACGGCAAGTGCGTTGCAGACGGATCCGGCGCCTTTACCGTGAGTGCTTCTGCGAGGGAGCCGAGGTGTTTTTGGACCTGTGCCGAGATGCCGTCGGGGCTGCCGAGCTGCGCCAGTGGAGCCAGAGGGAGTACGAACTGCTGAGCGCCGCGCGTGGGGTTGCGGGGATGTAGGCAGACGCAGGCGGCGTGCAGCCGTTGCACGCCGCCGCTCAGGCCACGCGATGTCAAAAGACTGACACTTGTGTATGCCTTTTGACAAGATCAAATTCCTCGTCGGTATATTTGTCCGGTTTGTTTAAAATCTCATCC
>ERZ825670.3386-NODE-3386-length-13585-cov-6.410791_pt1 | contig 13585 bp, 10 predicted proteins | sample MGYA00519929_ERZ825670 | MGnify/ENA primary metagenome ERZ825670 (study PRJEB31778, sample SAMEA3449207) | human gut metagenome | biome: human gut; feature: human-associated habitat; material: faeces | place: United Kingdom | collected 2010/2012 ...
CAAACTCAACTTTTACGTTGATATGTCCGTCTGGCTTTTTGTGGGAAAGCAGTACTACCGTCTCGACATGATCGGCGCGGGGGAAGAGGTCGACCGCGCAGGCGCGCACGGCGCGGTAGCCGAGGGCGGCGAAGCGCTTCACATCGCGCGCCATCGTCGCGCTGTCGCAGGAGACATACACCACGCGCTCCGGCTGCATCCGCGCGATGCTTTCCACCACGTCCTCCGCCAGCCCCTTGCGCGGCGGATCGACCGTGATGACGTCGGGCCGCAGATTCTCCTGCGCGAGTTTTTTTGCCACGTCGGAGGCGTCGCCGCAGAAGAATTCGGCGTTTTCCACACCGCTGCGCGCGGCATTCTCCCGCGCGTCGTCGATGGCCTCCGGCACGATCTCCGCGCCGAGGACGCGCTTCGCATGGGACGCGAGCGCAAGCGTGATGGTCCCCGCGCCGCAGTAGAGGTCGAGCACCGTCTCCTCACCCGTGAGCTGCGCATACTCGATGGCCTTGGCGTAGAGCCGCTCGGCCTGCTCGTGGTTGACCTGATAAAACGACGGCACACTCAGCCGGAACACTCTCCCGCAGAGCACATCCTCCAGCCGGTCGGCTCCCCAGAGCGTGCGGTAGCGCTCGCCGAGGATCACATTGTCCCGCCGCGTGTTCTCGCCGAGCACGATGCCCACCGCCTTCGGGCAGGCGCGGCACAGCCGCTCGACCAGCTCCGCCTCATGCGGCAGTCGCTTGCCGTTCACCAGCAGGCAGATCAGGCTCTCGCCCTTCGTGTTCGAGCGGACATAGACATGGCGCAGAAGGCCGCGCCCCGTCCGCTCGTCGTAGCCCGCCGCGCGGAAATCGCGCATATACTGCCGCACGGCCTCCGCCGCGGCGTCCGCCTCCGGCTTCACCAGCAGACATTCCCGCGTGTCGATGACCTCGTGCGTGCGGGCGCGGTAGAAGCCGATCCTCCCGTCCGGCGAGACGGGATACTGCGCCTTGTTGCGGTAGCGCCGCGTCTCCGCCGCGCCGAGGATCTCCTCCACCTCGACCTCGCTCCCACCGATGCGTGCAAGGTTATCCTGCACGCGCCGGCGCTTGAGTGCAAGCTCCTCGGCATAGTCCATGTGGCGGTAGGTGCAGCCGCCGCAGCGCGGAAAGTACGGGCAGTCCGGCGCGATGCGGTGCGGCGAGGGCGCAAGCACCTCGAGCACCTTGGCAAAGGCCGCGGACTTCAACACCTTTAAAATAAGAACGCGGCACACCTCGCCGCGCAGCGCGCCGGACACAAAGACGACAAAGCCGTCGATGCGCGCGACGCCCGCGCCCTCGCCCGAATAGCCCTCGACGGTAACGGTGTATTCCTGATTTTTCGTGACAGCCATAGTGTTTTCCCCGAAAAAGGGCGCGGAGCCCCGCGCCCTTTCCTTCTATTTTATTGGAAGCGGTCGACGAGCGCGGTGATCTGGCCGGTAAAGGCGGTGATCTCCTTGTTTGAGCGGCCCTTGAAGCGGCGGATGAGCTCAAGCAGCGCTTCGCCCGCGGCGAGCAGCTTGCCGTAGAGGTTGTCCGCGCGGCTGGCCTGCATCGTGCGCTTGCGCTCGGAGATGTAGCCCTCGCTGAGCATCACGCCGGCAGCGAGGTCGTAGCTCTCGGTGAACTTCGCCGCGTGGGCGGAGAAGCCGAGGGAGCACAGCTCGTCCGCGAACGCGGGCGCCACGTCCGCGTCGCCGTGGACGACAAAGACGTGCGCGGGCTTCGGATCGAACGCCTTGATCCACTCGATCAGATGGTCGTGGTCGGCGTGGGAGGAAAGGCCCTGGAAATTCACGACCTTCGCCTTGACGGCGATCTCCTCGCCGAATAGCTTCACGCTCTCCGCGCCGTCGAGCAGCTTGCGGCCCAGCGTGCCGGGCGACTGGAAGCCGACGAACACCACTGCGCTGTCTCTGCGCCAGAGGTTGTGCTTGAGATGGTGGCGGATGCGCCCCGCGTCGCACATACCGGAGGCAGAAATGATGATCTTGGGTGTTTTGTCGAGGTTGAGCATTCTGGATTCCTCGGTCGTCTCGACCAAATGCAGGTTCGGGAACGAGAACATGTGTGTGCCGTCCTTCACCAGCTCGAGCGCGGCCTCGTCCAGATAGCCGTGCAGGTCGCCGCAGAACACCGTGGTCGCCGCCTTGGCGAGCGGCGAGTCGATATAGACCGGGAAATCGGGCACGGACTTCACGAGCCCCTGATCCTTGATCTCGCGGATGAAGTACAAAAGCTCCTGCGTGCGGCCCACGGCGAACGACGGGATGACGACGTTGCCGCCCTTGCCGAGCGTCTCGTCGATGATCTCCGCCAGCTCGTCGGTGTAGCTCCACACCTCGGTGTGGTTGCGGTCGCCGTAGGTGGACTCCATCACCACATAGTCCGCCTTCTTCAAAAGCTGCGGGTCGCGGATGATGGGCTGGTCGACGTTGCCGATATCGCCGGAGAAAACGAGCGTCTTGTGCACGCCGCCCTCGTCAAGCTCGAGCGTGATGCTCGCGCTGCCGAGCAGGTGGCCCGCGTCGGTGAACACCGCCGTCACGCCCTCGCACAGCTCGACGCTCTGGCCGTATTCGCAGACGGTGAGGAACTTAAAGACATTCATCGCGTCCTCGGTGGTATAGAGCGGCTCAACATAATCGCGCCCCGCGCGCTGACCCTTGCGGTTGCGGTACTCGGCGTCGCTCTCTTGAATGTGGGCGGAGTCGAGCAGCATGATGCGCATGAGGTCGGCGGTCACACGGGTGGTCAGGATGCGTCCGGTAAAGCCGCGCTTGACCAGCAGGGGGATACGCCCCGTATGGTCGATGTGCGCGTGGGTGACGAGCAGGATGTCGATGTCGCCGGGGTTGAAGGCGAACATGGCGTTGTCCAGCTCGTCGCGCCCCTGCTGTAAACCGCAGTCCACCAGGATGCGCTTGCCGTTGATCTCCAGACAGTGGCACGAGCCGGTCACGCAGCGGTCCGCGCCGTAAAAATGCAGTTTCATCGTAAGATCCTCCGTTGTCCTTCGCTGTGGGTTTCTTGCTTCGTGGTTTCTCTATCTTAACACACGCCGCACCCGCTTGCAAGGCGCACAGGCGTCATATTGTGTGGAAATTTACCGTCCGTTCACATTCCCGCGCATTTTTCCTTTGCATATCCGGGCAGGGCGTGCTATACTATAGAAGTATTTTTATGCTTTCTTGCAAAAGTATTTCGATTTTCCGTGAAAGGAAGTTTTTGATATGGGACTGATCACCAAGCTCTTCGGCACCTACTCCGAGCGGGAGCTCAAGAGCATTTATCCGATCGTCGATAAGATCGAGGCAATGGCGGACGAATACCGCGCGCTGACAGACGAGGAGCTGCGCGCCAAGACGCCGGAATTCAAGGCGCGGCTCGCCAACGGCGAAACGCTCGACGACATTCTGCCCGAAGCCTTCGCCGCCGTGCGCGAGGCCGCGGGCCGCGTGCTCGGGCTTTATCCCTACCGCGTGCAGCTCATCGGCGGCATCGTGCTCCATCAGGGGCGCATCGCCGAGATGAAGACCGGCGAGGGCAAAACGCTCGTCGCCACTCTCCCCGCTTACCTCAACGCGCTCACCGGAAACGGCGTGCACATCGTCACCGTGAACGACTACCTTGCCAAGCGCGACAGCGAGTGGATGGGCAAGGTGCACCGCTTCCTCGGCCTGAGCGTGGGCCTGATCGTCCATGACCTCACGAGCGACGAGCGCCGCGCGGCCTACGCCGCCGACATCACCTACGGCACCAACAATGAGATGGGCTTCGACTACCTGCGCGACAACATGGCGCTCTTCTCCTCCGAGCTGGTGCAGCGCGGCCACGCCTTCGCCATCGTGGACGAGGTGGACTCCATCCTCATCGACGAGGCGCGCACGCCGCTCATCATCTCCGGCATCGGGCAGAAGTCCACGGAGATGTACAGCCGCACCGAGGCTCTCGTCGCCCGCTTCCGCAAGAAGGTCATCGCGGAGACGGACGAAAAGGAGGAAGAGGACGTCAACGTTGACGCCGACTACATCGTGGACGAAAAGGCCAAGACCGCGACGCTCACCGCCCGCGGCATCGCCAAGGCCGAGCAGTATTTCGAGATCGAGAACCTCTCCGATCCCGAGAACTCCACCATCGCCCACCACATCAATCAGGCCATCAAGGCGCACGGCACGATGAAGCGCGACATCGACTACGTCGTCAAGGACGGTGAGGTCGTCATCGTCGACGAGTTCACGGGCCGACTGATGTTCGGCCGCCGCTACAGCGAGGGCCTGCATCAGGCCATCGAGGCCAAGGAGCATGTCACCGTCGCCCGCGAGAGCAAGACGCTCGCGACCATCACCTTCCAGAATTACTTCCGCCTTTACAAGAAGCTCTCCGGTATGACCGGTACAGCGCTGACCGAGGAGGAGGAATTCGGCACCATCTACAACCTCGACATCATCGAGATCCCCACCAACCGCCCCATCGCGCGTATCGACGATCCCGACGTGGTGTACAAGACTGAGGCGGCAAAGTACCGCGCGGTCATCGCGCAGGTCAAGGAATGCCACGCCAAGGGCCAGCCCGTGCTGGTCGGCACGGTGTCCATCGAGAAGAACGAGCACCTGTCCTATCTGCTCTCCCGCGAGGGCATCAAGCATAACCTGCTCAACGCGAAGAACCACGAGAAGGAAGCCGAGATCGTCGCGCAGGCCGGTAAGCTCGGCGCGGTGACGGTCGCCACCAACATGGCGGGCCGCGGCACCGACATCATGCTCGGCGGCAACGCCGAATACATGGCCAAGAACGATCTGCGCAAGGCTGGGCTCTCCGATGAGCTGATCGCCGAGGCGACCGGCTACGCCGAGACCGACGATCAGGAGATCCTCGACGCCCGCGCGCTGTTCGCCGAAGCGCTCGCCAAACACAAGGCCGAGATCGCGGGCGAGGCCGACCGCGTGCGCGAGGCCGGTGGTCTGTTCATCATCGGCACCGAGCGCCACGACTCCCGCCGCATTGACAATCAGCTCCGCGGCCGTGCCGGCCGTCAGGGCGACCCAGGCGAGACGCGCTTCTACCTCTCGCTCGAGGACGATCTGCTGCGCCTGTTCGGCGGCGAGCGCATCACGAACCTCATGGACCGCATGAACCTCGACGAGGACACGCCCATCGAGAACAAGATGCTCTCGAAGTCCATCGAGAACGCGCAGACCAGCGTCGAGTCCCGCAACTTCCAGTCCCGTAAGGCGACGCTTGAATACGACGACGTGATGAACAAGCAGCGCGAGATCATCTACGGGCAGCGCAAGCAGGTGCTCGACGGCCGCAACCTCAAGGATACCATCTTCGGCATGATCCGCAGCGGCATTTCCAATCAGGTCACGCTCCACTCCGGCGAGCACGGTAAGCTCGACGAGGACGGCGTGCGCGAGATCCTCGGCAGCCTCGAGGGTATGTACTTCCCGCGCGGCATGGTCACCGAAACGCCCGCTGAGCTCGCCGCCATGGGCGAGGACGAGCTGACGGAGCTGTTCTTCAACGCCGCCGTCACCACCTACGAGCGCAAGGAGGAGGCCGTCACCTCCCCCATCATGCGCGAGCTTGAGCGCGTGGTGCTGCTGCGCGTGGTCGACGAATACTGGATGGACCATATCGACGCCATGCAGGAGCTGCGTCAGGGCATCCGCCTGCGCGCCTACGCGCAGGTCAACCCCATCGACGCCTACAAGAAGGAATCCCTCGAGATGTTCGAGGAGATGATCTCCGCCATTCAGGACGAGACCGTGCGCCGCATCTTCTCCGCCCGCATCAAGAGCGAGGCCGAGGTCAAGCGCGAGCGCGTGGCCGAGGGCATCGTCGCCACCACTGCGGGCGACGGCAGCGTGAAAAAGCAGCCGCGCAAGGTGCAGAAGATCGGCCGCAACGACCCCTGCCCCTGCGGCAGCGGAAAAAAGTATAAGCAGTGCTGCGGACGGTAACGGACGCAGCCTGCTGATACATGGCATACGAGCGGTTGCCGCATCAGCGGCGAGCGAGCTGCCATCCGGCATTTTTTGCGCTGCACGGCAGCGCGGAAAATAAGCAGTGCTGCGGACGGTAAAAACAAAAGGGGTATTCTCTTTCCGAAAGAGAATACCCCTTTTCGGCACGAAGGCGCGCCGGTCCGGGGGCTCTCGCCTCCGGCAGGACGGTCTGCCGGAGGACGTCACGCAAATAAATTCGCATCGGTCAGGCACACAGGGGGCGCTGAATATGGTCGAGTCAAAAATCTACATTGGGCTGAACGATCTGTCGACGAACACACAGCTCTTTGAAAACGAAAAGTATATCAGGGTGCTTCGTAATGTATGCTATTCCTACAAAGTGCCTTTTTCCTTTCAGGTGCAGGAGGGTGGGTATATTTACGAAAGCGGAGAATACGCCCGGGAGACCAGTCTGGTCCTCACCCTGATCGACGTTGACAAGACCGTTGTGAAGGACATTGCCAAGGACCTGTGCGCCTTCTTCCATCAGGAGTCTGTTCTGGTCACCGAAAGTCATCTGCAGGCACATTTCGTTCGCGAAACATTGGAATGCAGCGGTGAGGAAACCCTGTGAGGTGATCGGGCAAGTCAGGATCATTGGAGGGTATGAATGAATCAGCACGGGATTTTCAAAAAGTGGCTTTGGGCTGGAGTAATGGGAATTTTAACCATTCTGCTCTGCCTAATCGTTTCCGATGATTTATTGGGACTAAATTCCCCTCCCGCACGGAGTCGGATGGGGCATTATGTTTTCTGGGTAAGCCTGATTGGTTTGCCGTTGTTATTTTACAAGTTCGTTTCTTGGCGGTATACATTGCTGAATATCCCCCTTTATTTTTTACTCTACTTTCCTGTCTATGAGCTGTGCGGCCTTAAACATACCCATTTATTTCTCCAAACAGGTGGATTTATCAGTTTTCCGGTGTGGTTCGGAGCAATATTGGTCACTGCCTGTTTTTGGGGGATACAAAGCCTTGTATATCTGATCTGCCATATCGCTTTTCATTTATTGAAAAAGCAGCAATAGCTTTCCATTCACCGCAGCCCCGCCGCGCCGTGCGCGGCAAATTTCCCCGCGCCGCAGGCGCGAAAGGAGGTCCCTTATGTCCTTTACCGAGCACAACGTCAACGGCGTGATCTTCGACACCGCCGGCACGCTCTCCGTCGGCGGCGTGCGCCACGCCTTCACCACCCGTCACGGCGGCGTGAGTCCCGCGCCGTTCGACTCGCTCAACCTTGCGAGCAACCGCGGCGACCGTGAGGAGAACATCCTCGAAAACTACCGCCGTCTCGGCGCCGCCGTCGGCTTCGACGCCTCGCGCGCCGTCGGCTGCCGCCAGATCCACTCCGACCTCGTGCGCGTCGCGCGGGAGGAGGACGCCGGCAAGATTCGCTGGGACGAGCGGCCCTACGACGCCGACGCGCTCATCACGAACGTGCTGAACCTGCCGCTCTTTGCCTACGGAACGGACTGCTGCATGATCACGGTCTACGACCCGACCTCGCGCTCCATCGCCGCCATCCACGCCGGCTGGCGCGGCACGGCGAGCGGCATCGTGCTCAAGGCGCTCGTCACGATGATGAGCCTTTACGGCGCGGACCCCTACACGATGCGCGCGGCCATCGGCCCCGCCATCGGCAAGTGCTGCTTTGAGACCGACGGCGACGTGGCGGATGCCTTCCATGAGCTTATGGACCCCGCCGTGGACGAGCGCATCGAGCGCTGCGGCGACAAGTACCACATCGACCTCAAATCCATCAACCGTCTGTGGCTGCTACGCAGCGGACTGGACCCCTCGCGCATCGACGTACACCCCGACTGCACCAAATGCCGCCCCGATCGCTACTGGTCGCACCGCGGCATGGGCGGCGAGCGCGGCGGCATGGCGGCGGTCATCGTCCTGACGGAGGACGCCCTGTGACGCGGCGGCTGACGGCGCTCGCGCTCGCGCTGGTCCTCGCGCTCTCGCTGACCGGCTGCTGGGAGGCGGAGCCGGAGCCGGACGACTTCTGGAACGATGACCTGTCCTCCCCGTCGGAGGAGGAACCGCGGCGCGAGCCGGCGCAGATCTCCGACTTCACCCTGTCCTATCTCTCGAGCCAGACCTTTGACCCCGCGACCTGCATCGACGGCGTGCAGCAGACCGTCGGCGCGCTGCTCTACGAGCCGCTCTTCACGCTCGACGCTTCGTTCACGCCGCAGCCTGTGCTGTGCGAACGCAGCAGCTGCGACGCCGAAACGCTGACGTGGACCTTCGCACTGCGCAGCGCAGTCTTTTCCGACGGCACGGCCCTCACCGCGAACGACGTGCTCGCGACCTACCGCCGCGCGGCGGAGTCCGCGCGCTACGGCGCGCGCTTTGCAAACGTCGCCTCGATGAAGGCGCAGGACGCGCATACGCTGATCGTCACGCTGACGCAAGCAAACGGCAGCTTCCCCGCCCTGCTGGACATTCCCATCGTCAAGGCCGGCACGGAGAGCGACCTCGTTCCGCTCGGCACCGGCCCCTACGTCTACACAACAGCAGCCGACGGCGCGGCGCTGACCGTAAATCCCCATTGGCAAGGCAGCTCTCTGCCGCTCGAGCGCATCGCGCTTGCCGCGGTCAAGGACAACGACACCGCGCTGAGCCGGTTCGCCTCCCGCAGCGTCCACTTCCTCTGCCTCGATCCGACCGGCACCGGCGCACGGACGGTCGGCGGCGCGGTGGAGTCCACCGACGTGCCGACCGCGGCAATGCAGTACCTCGGCTTCAACCTGAGCCGTGCGCCGCTCGGCGACACCGCGGTGCGCCGCGCGATGAGCGGCGTGATCGACCGCGGCACGCTTGTCTCCTCCCTGCTCTCCGGGCACGGCACGGCGGCGCAGCTTCCCATCGCGCCGCAGGACGCGGACTATCCGAAGGCATACGAGTACCGCACCACAGCGGAGGAATATGCCGCCGCGCTGGAGACTGCCGGCGTGACCGCCGCGCGTCCGCGCAGCCTGACGCTGCTGGTGAACGAGGAAAATGCCTTCAAGCGTGCAGTGGCCGAAAGCCTCTGCGCCCAGCTCACGACCGTCGCGCTGACGGTCACAGTGCGCGAGCTGCCGTGGGAGGATTGCGTTGCCGCTCTGCAGGGCGGCGACTTCGACCTCTATCTCGGCGAGGTGCGCCTGACCGCCGACTGGGACGCGGGCGCACTGCTCGATACCGGCGGCGCGCTGAACTACGGCGGCTTTGTGAGCGAACAGCTCTCCGGCCTGAACGACGCCTTCCTGCTCGGCGGAAACGCCTCCGCCGAGCGGTATGTCAAGGGCTTTGCCGAGGAAACGCCCTTTGCGCCGCTGCTCTTCAAGTCCAAAACGGTGCTCACGCCATCCGGTCTCGTGGACGGCATGACCCCAACGGCCTCCGATCCGTTTTACGGCTTCGCGGATTGGAGCTTCCACCTCTCCGGTTCGGAGAGCTGAGCGCTTATCCCACAATGAAAAAAGCGTTCCGCGACCTGCTTTCAGTCGCGGAACGCTTTTTCAATATACAGGGTCGGTTTCCGGCTCAATACTGGCGCACGACGGCAACGACCTTGCCGAGCACCTCGCACTCCCGCCCGTCGATGGGCTGGTAGTCGGGGTTCGCGGGCAGGAGCCAGATCTCGCCGTTCTGCTTCTTGAAGGTCTTGACCGTGGCCTCGTCCCCGATGAGGGCGACGACGATCTCCCCGTTGTTGGCGGTCTGCTGGCGGCGGACGACGACCAGATCGTCCGGCAGGATGCCGACGCCCAGCATGGACTCGCCGCGCACGCGCAGGGCAAAGAACTCGCCGCTGCGGCTGCCGGTATCAAAGGTCAGGTAATCCTCCACGCACTCCTGCGCAAGGATGGGGCTGCCGGCGGCGACATTGCCGACGATGGGGATGCGGTTCTCCCGCGCGTCCCGCTCCTCCATGAAGTCAACGGCGTTCGACGGCGCCGCAGGAGCGGCGGGCACGGCAGGCGCGGTCTGCGCCTCGCCCTTGAGCCGGATGGCGCGGCCCTTGCCGGCGTCATGCTCCAGATAGCCCTTTTTCTCCAGATTCAGGATATGAAAATGCGCGGTGGACGGGGACTTGAAATTCAGCTCTGCGCAGATCTCGCGCACAGAGGGCGGATAGCCCCACTTGGTCATGAATTGGGCGATGTAATCATAGACCTTCTGCTGCATTTTGGTCAGTTTTTTCATGGTCCGCTGCCTCCTTATCGGATTCTTTTCTGTATTATAGCACAGCAGCTCCAAGAATGCAACGACCGTTTGAGTGTTTTTTAGTATTTTTTCTCCCGCGCTCCGCATTGACACCGACGGCGCGGCTATGTAAAATAGGATCAAACTTTTATGTAACGAGGTATTTCTATGTCTGTTTCCTTCCGCGGGACCGAAAACTACGTCGCCTCGCCCGAGCTGATGGGCGCGGTGGACATCGCTGTGGCGCTGCAAAAGCCGCTGCTCATCAAGGGCGAGCCCGGCACGGGCAAGACCATGCTGGCGCAGGCCGTCGCCGACGCGCTGGGCAAGAAGCTCATCATCTGGAACGTGAAATCCACCACCAAGGCGCAGGACGGTCTGTACGTCTACGACGTCGTCCAGCGTCTCTACGACAGCCAGTTCGGCTCCGCCGGCGTAGATGACATCGCAAAATACATCAAGCTCGGCAAGCTCGGCGAGGCATTCTCCTCCGACGAGCAGGTGGTGCTGCTCATCGACGAGGTGGACAAGGCCGACCTGGAATTTCCGAACGACCTCCTTTGGGAGCTGGACAAGATGGAGTTCTACATCCCCGAGACGAAGGAGACGGTCAAGGCAAAGCAACGCCCCATCGTCATCATCACGTCCAACGCGGAAAAGGAGCTGCCCGACGCCTTCCTGCGCCGCTGCATCTTCCACTACATCGCCTTCCCCACGCAGGAGCAGATGGAGAAGATCATCCGCGTCCACTTTGACAAGCTCGACGAAGCGCTGCTCGCACAGGCGATGCAGGCGTTCTATTGGCTGCGCTCGATCGACAGCATCGAGAAAAAGCCCTCCACGAGCGAGCTGGTGGACTGGCTCCGCGCGCTCCAGCTCGGCGGCGTCGATCCCGCGCGCATCGCAAAGGACATTCCCTTTGCCGGCGTGCTGCTCAAAAAGGACAAGGACATCACGGCGATGCAGCGCCGGATGCGGTAAGCCCATGTTTGTCGGATTTTTCTACCTTTTGCGCCAGCGCGGCTTCGGCGTTTCACTCAACGAGTGGATGACGCTCATGGAGGGGCTGCTGCTCGGGCTGCACCGTTCGACGCTGACGGGCTTTTACGACCTCTGCCGCGCCGTGCTCGTCAAGAGCGAGGCGGACTATGACAAGTTTGACGCCACGTTTTTGGAGTATTTCAAGGACGTGCCCTTCCCCGAGGAGCTGCTGCCGGACGAGCTGATGGACTGGCTCAACCACCCGAAAAACGCGCTTGAGGAGTTCCGCGCCTTTCTGCGCGAGCAGGGCTATGCGGAAAAGAGCATCGACGAGATTCTCAAGATGTTTGAGGAGCGTCTCAAGGAACAGAAGGAGGAGCACAACGGCGGCTCGTACTGGATCGGCACGGGCGGCTACTCCAACTTCGGCAACGCCGGCCACAGCCCGCAGGGCATCCGCGTCGGCGGCGAGAGCGTTTACCGCCGCGCCTTTCAGGTCGCGGGAGAGCGAAAGTACCGCGATTTCCGCCGCGACAATACGCTCGACATCCGCCAGTTCCAGATGGCTTTCCGCCTGCTGCGGCAGTATTCCGACCAGTCGCTCGGCGACAAGACGGAGTTCGACGTGGACGGCACCATCCGCGACACCTGCGACAACGCCGGCACGCTCAAGGTCCGCTGGAAACGCCCGCGGCGCAACACCGTCAAGGTACTGATGCTGATGGACTCCGGCGGCTCGATGAGCTACTACTCTCAGCTCTGCTCGATGCTCTTCCAGGCGGCGCGGCAGTCCAACCACTTCAAGGAGCTGCACGTCTACTACTTCCACAACTGCGTCTACTCGCGCGTCTACACCGACCCGCGGATGTACCGCGAGCACGGCGTTTCGACCGAGTGGCTGCTGAAGAATTTCGGCAGCGAGTACAAAGTCATTTTCGTCGGCGACGCGCTGATGGATATGTACGAGCTGACGGAAAAGCGCTATGACTATTTCGCCGGCAGCGGCTCACTCTCCGGCATGGACTGGCTCAAGCGCTTCAAAGAACAGTACGACCATCTCATCTGGCTCAATCCCGAGGAGCCGCCGCGCTACGGCGGCTATTGGGGTCAGAGCTACGGCCACATCGCGCGGCTCATTGATATGTACCCGCTGAGCGTGGATGGGCTCGAGCGCGGCATGAAAAAGCTGCTGGTCAGCAAATAGCACAGCAAAATCGTCCCGCCGCCTGTCAGACGACAGACGGCAAACGAAAGACGCTGCTGCGCTTTTTTCTCTTTTGGTATGCTCCGGGAATTGCACGTTTTGGGGAATATCGCGCAATTTGAACGCATGTTCGCGCGGTCCGAGGTCAGGCAGCTTATCACGCTGCCGTCTTCGAAGAACAGCTCCGCGTCCAGCATGGCCAGCACACGGTCGTCCTGCATGACCGCGCACTTTCCCGTGCTCATGGCGCACAACAGGCGGCCATAGCGGTCGATCCCCAGCGCATAAGCGCGGTTTCGCCCGTTATGTATGGGTTGCTGTAGGGCACCAGAAGTCCGCTGCGGACCCGGCACACGCCGGAGGTGGAGGCAACGTAAATGGTGCCGTCGCGTCCCTCCGCGAAATCGCGTATGCTCAGATAACTGTTCTTTTTCGTACAGGGCACGGCGGTAAAGACGCCGTTTTCGTAGACGAACACCCCGGCGTCGCAATGGCGCCCTCGGTGCTGAAATTGTGGAATTCGGAGCCGTCGAAGCGCAGAAGGCTGCCGTAGCTGCCCGCCCACAGGTAGCCGTCCCTCGTCTGCAGGACGGCGTTTGCCTCGTCGGTCGGCAGGCCGTTGGTCTGGTCGAATACCGTTCGCACATAGGCAGGCTCCAGCTCCACCGCCCGCGCAGGGATACCGCACAGCACCGCCAGCAATACCGCCAGCAGCCATGCTCCTTTCCGATTCACTCAGCATCCCTCTCGGTCAAATGCTCCATGCCGGTCTGTCTCCGGCGCGGTCGGCGACAGGGTCTTTTCGTGCCGCCGGTCGGGCTCAGATCCTCGCCACGCCGCTCCTGCGCGCGGCCTCGGCGACCGCCTTCGCCACCGCGGGGCCGACGCGCGGATCAAATGCCGCGGGGATGATATAGTCCTCGGAGAGCTCGTCGCCCACAAGTCCCGCCAGCGCTTCCGCCGCCGCGACCTTCATTTCCTCATTGATGTCGCTCGCGCGCACGTCGAACGCGCCGCGGAAGATGCCGGGGAACGCCAGCACATTGTTGATCTGGTTGGGATAGTCGCTGCGTCCGGTCGAAACGACCCTTGCGCCGCCCGCCTTTGCCGCGTCGGGGAAGATCTCCGGCGTCGGGTTCGCGCAGGCGAAAATGATCGCGT
>ERZ825670.3389-NODE-3389-length-13567-cov-2.712108_pt1 | contig 13567 bp, 11 predicted proteins | sample MGYA00519929_ERZ825670 | MGnify/ENA primary metagenome ERZ825670 (study PRJEB31778, sample SAMEA3449207) | human gut metagenome | biome: human gut; feature: human-associated habitat; material: faeces | place: United Kingdom | collected 2010/2012 ...
GCATTTTTAGCCTTGCCAAAGGCGGGAAAGAACACGAAGTGTTCGAAATGCGAATATGTGGAGGGGAAGCCTGAATAGTTACTAGTAACTACTTGTGAACATAATGAAGGGAGGCACTTCCATGGTAATAACTACCTATGCGGCAATTGATGTAGGTTCCGATGGTCTTTCCATGAAAATATATGAGGTATCAAAAGGAAAGGGTATCATTGAGCTTACCCATATTCGCCACAAATTGTCGATCGGATCGGAAATATTTGCCAAACACCAGATTACCTATAAGACATTGTCCGAAATCTGCCGTGTATTAAAAGATTTCAAAAAAATTATGGAAGAATACAAAGTAACTTCCTATCAGGCATATAGCGGGGATGCGCTCCGTGAGGCTTCCAACCGCCTGATCGTACTGGATCAGATCAAATTGCAGACGGACATCAAAGTAAAAATTCTGAGTAACAGCGAACAGCGCTTTTTATATTATAAATCCATTTCCATGAAGGAATCCTATTTTGACGATCTGATTGACGAAGGTGCCCTGATCGTAGATATGAGTGCCGGAAGCGTACAGTTTTCGTTTTTCCGCCATGGCGTATTGGAATTTACACAGAATCTGAAACTCGGTTCGACCAGGATCAATGAACTGCTTCACACGATGGAATCCGAAGTATTTCATTATAATGAATTAATCTTGGATTATCTCGATAAGGATTTAACAACTTTTTACAATTTGTATCTTAGTCAGAAAAAAGTTCGTCATATTATCGCTGTCGGAAGCAATCTGCCGGAGATCAAAGCACGGCTGTCCGAGAAAAATCCGGAATTTCAGGGATTGATCTCGCGAAAAGATTTTGAAAAGATCAAAAATGCGAGCCATCTCGGCCTCGCACATATGGATCAGATCCTGCCGACACTGCTTTTATTCCGCAAGATCGGTGCTCTTACCAAATGCAATGACCTGTACCTCTCCGCGATCGATCTGTGTGACAGCATGGTGGCAGATTACGCGGAACGACGGGAAAAAATACGGCCGACGCACGATTTTTCAAAAGATATTATCGAATCGGCAAAAAATATCGCCATTCGTTACCAATGCGACATGGCACATATTGAAAATGTCGTCTATCTTGCCACCGAAATATTTGACAATATCCGAAAACTTCACGGACTTGGCAAACGTGAACGTCTGCTTCTGCAGATTGCCGTAATCTTACACAGCTGCGGTGCGTTTGTTAATATGGCGCAGACACGCGAAAATTCCTATAAGATCATTATGAGTACAGAAATCATCGGAATTTCGCACATTGAACGCGTTATGGTAGCAAATATCGTACGGTACAATAATGAATATTTCCCGGATTATCAGGACATTGACGAGGAAGAGATCACCAAAGACCAGTATATCACCATCGTCAAACTGTGTGCGATCCTGAAACTGGCAAATGTTCTTGACAAGAGTAATCATCAGAGGATTCAGAAAGTACGTATGAGTCTCAAAGAAAATTCCCTGCAGATCACGGCTTACACATTGCAGGATATCACATTAGAAAAAGGACTATTTCACCGCAAAGCGGATGTATTTGAAGAAGTATTCGGCATCCGTCCGGTATTAAAAAAGAAAGAGGGGACGCTGAAATGACACAATTTTACAATCGAGAATTAAGCTGGCTCGGTTTTAATTACCGAGTTCTTTCGGAAGCACGTGATAAAAATATTCCGCTTATGGAACGCTTGAAATTTTTAAGTATTACCGCATCCAACCTGGATGAATTTTTCATGATCCGCGTGGCTTCTCTGAAAGATATGGTGCATGCAAAATACACCAAAAAAGATATCGCAGGACTGACTCCCAAAGAACAGCTCGAAATCATTTCCACGGGAACACATGAATTGGTAGAAAAACAGTACAATACCTACAACCGTTCTTTTCTGCCGGCTCTAAAACACAACGGACTGACGATCGTAACGCAGTATGAGGCATTGAATGCTGAGCAGGCAGAATATGTAGACCGCTATTTTATGCGCGAAGTGTATCCGGTATTGACACCGATGGCTGTAGACTCTTCCCGTCCATTCCCATTGATCCGCAATAAGTCACTCAATATCGCGGCACTTTTAATGGACAAAAAGCGGAAAGACACCATTGATTTTGCCACGGTTCAGGTGCCTTCCGTTCTTCCAAGAATTGTAACTATTCCTTCTGAAAAAGAAGGCGAGACTTGCATTATTCTGCTGGAACAGATCATTGAAAAAAATATACAGAAACTGTTTTTAAATTACAAAGTATTGGATGCAACCCCGTACCGTGTCATGCGAAATGCCGATCTTACGATTGACGAGGACGAAGCTGCCGACCTTTTGATTGAAATCGAACGCCAGTTAAAGAAACGCCAATGGGGCGAGGCAATTCGTCTGGAAGTCGAACAGGGAATTGATAAACGCTTGTTAAAAATATTAAAAAAAGAACTGCAGATCCAACAGGAGGATATTTTTACCATCCGCGGTCCGCTCGATCTTACCTTTTTAATGAAAGTGTATGGTATGGACGGCTTTGATCACCTGAAAGAAGAACCTTACACCCCACAGCCGCCGAAGGGGCTTGATATGGATGGCGATCTCTTTGAGCAGATCCGCCAGAAAGATATCCTGCTCCACCATCCTTACGAGACCTTTGATCCGGTCGTTAATTTTGTACGGTTTGCTGCCAAAGACCCGGATGTCCTTGCGATCAAGCAGACATTGTACCGTGTCAGCAGCAATTCGCCGATTATTGCCTCGTTGGCGCAGGCGGCAGAAAATGGAAAGCAGGTTACGGTTCTGGTCGAATTAAAAGCCCGTTTTGATGAAGAAAATAATATCGTCTGGGCGAGAAAACTGGAAAAAGCCGGCTGTCATGTTATTTATGGTCTCGTCGGATTAAAGACGCACAGCAAGATCACACTTGTCGTACGACGCGAAGAAGAGGGAATCCGCCGGTATGTCCACCTCGGAACCGGTAACTACAACGATTCTACGGCAAAGCTTTATACCGATATGGGTATGTTTACGTGCAAACGTGCCTATGGCGAAGATGCAACCGCCGTATTTAACATGCTTTCCGGTTATTCTGAGCCTCTCTCCTGGAATAAACTAGCATTGGCCCCGACCTGGCTCCGCACACGTTTTGTCGAACTGATCAACCGTGAACGCGACTACGCAGCGATGGGGAAACCGGCTCGTATCGTTGCAAAGATGAACTCTCTGTGTGATGCCGGCATCATCAATGCTCTTTACGAGGCCTCTGCTGCCGGTGTTCAGATCGAATTGATCATCCGTGGTATCTGCTGCCTGAAACAGGGTGTTCCCGGCATGAGCGAAACCATTCAGGTGCGTTCCATCGTCGGTACGTTTTTGGAACATTCTCGTATTTTCTATTTTGAAAATGACGGCAGTCCGGAGATTTACATGGGAAGTGCTGACTGGATGCCACGAAACTTAGATAAACGTGTCGAGATCCTCTTCCCTGTCGAAGATCCGGATCTGAAAAAGGAAATCGTTCACATCCTGCACACCCAGCTTGCCGACAATACAAAAGCACATCTTCTGCAGCCGGATGGACTTATTGATTCCGAAAAGGACGGTCTTGTCAAAGTATATGGAGGATGCTATAAAAAAGCAGACCGCCGCGGTCATGCAGCCATCTGCTCACAAATGCAGTTTTGTAAAGAAGCAAAAAAGAATGCAAAATAATAGAATATATAATGCAAAACAGAGGAAGACTATTACCGGCCTTCCTCTGTTTGACATTGTTCTGCCAGCCGCTGCATCTTGCGGTCCGCACGTGCCATCAGATCGGCACACCGCTTTAACTGCTTATGCATCTCCGGCGTAAATTTTTCTTCTTTCTTATAACGAAGCTGATGCTCCGTACTTGCCCAAAAATTCATCGCGATCGTACGAAATTGTATTTCAATCGGCACTTTTTTCTTTTCATCCGAGAAGAAAACGTCCACCATAACGATCACATGCAGACTTCGATATCCATTGTCTTTCGGATGTTCTATGTAATCTTTCACGCGGATAACTTCGACATCCGTCTGATTCATCAGCATCGCCGCTACATGGTATACATCTGTTATAAATGGGCAGATCACGCGCACTCCGGCGATATCGTGAATATTTCCCATCATACAGCTGATCGTAAGGGGCAGTCCCTTTTTCTTCATTTTCTCGATAATACTATCCGCCGATTTTACACGGCTTTTAATATTTTCGATTGGATTCCGGTCATTGCAATACTGAAATTCTTTATTCAATATTTCCAGTTTTGCGGTTACCTGCTGTATGCCCGCCTCATAAAAAAACATGATCTGGCGGTACTGTTTTTCCATATCTAAAAGGTCACCGGTCTGTGGCAGATATATTTCATTTCCATCCTCCGGAATGACATTGACCACTTCGATGTCCCCTTCTTTTTTCGTTGTTAAACGACTCAATACATTTTTCAATGCTATCACTTCCTATCTATTTTCTATCATATCTTAAAAAATTGAATAGAACGTCAAAAAAGTGTGAATTAAGTGTTAAAATATTACGCTCTTCGCCAACTCGTCCGCCATATCATTGTAATGGTCGCCGGAGTGGCCTTTTACCTTGACAAAGGTCACCTGCAATTTGTCCTGCACCGAATCATAATATTTTTTATAAGCTTTCGTTCCCTCTTTGTTTGTCTTCCATTCCCCCAGGCACCACGAAGCGATTCCCTGATAATCATGATAAATTTTTATCTTCCGAATCCCCCGTTTGACAGCAAGTTCCATCGCAAGCTGCGATCCCAGGATCTCGCCAGCCACGTTCCGCATCTGCGCCAGTTCTTCGTCTTCTCCTTTTTGTGCCATTGTCTCTTCTTTTCCCTCATACAAAAATACGACACCACAACTGTACTCGCCGGTTGCGACATTATAGCTTCCGTCTACATAAGCAACCGCCGTATCTTCGTCAGGCTGTACCGTTTCTTCGCCATTTTCTGCCCCATTTCCACCAGCGGCTGCTGCCGTTCCCCGGACAAAATTTTCTGCCTCTTCCGCAGACTGGAAACTTTTGTAAATCGCCCCGGAATATCCATCGGTCTGTGCTTTACAGTCATTCCACGTCAGATAGATTCCCGGTGTTTTTCCCTTCTTCACTGCATAATATTTCTTTTTTGCCATCTGCCTGCTCCTTTAACTTTTCAATTTCTTTTTCTGTCAGCTGCCGCCACTGTCCCTTTTCCAGCGAATCTTCCAGCTTGATTCCCGCCATCGCCACACGTTTCAGATAAACAACTTCTTTTCCGAGTTTATGAAACATCCGCTTCACCTGATGAAATTTTCCTTCCGTGATCGTAAGAAGGCATTCTCGTTCGGAAAGAATTTCCATCTTGGCGGGCTTCGTCAGCTGCTTCTCTCCGATGTCCAGCCCTTCTTTCATGTGCAGCACATCTTCTCCACTCACTGCTGTATCCAATTGCACCAGATATGTCTTTTCTACATGGAACTTCGGGGACAAAAGCCGGTGTGCCAGTTCTCCATCATTGGTAAGGATAAGAAGTCCTTCCGTATCCTTATCAAGCCGCCCCATCGGAAACAAATCTTTTGCCAAAAACGGCACTTCCCCTTCCCCCGCAAAACCACCGCGGCGCACGGCATCCAAAACCGTCTCTTCTCTCGTATCCTCTGTGGCAGACACGATTCCGGCAGGCTTATGAAAAAGAAGATACTGGTACTGCTGCCCACAGATTCTTTGTCCTTCCATCTCAATGACATCCTCTGCGGACACCTTATATCCAGCATCTTTGATCACAGCATCCTGAACTTTTACCAGTCCGGATGCCACCTTCTTTTTAATCTGACTTCTCGTCCATTCGGTATGATCGGCTAAATATTTATCCAAGCGAATCTTCTTCAATATCATCCTCCTGTAATCGTCCTTTTTCCACATTCGGACGGATAAAAGTCTCATAGGCATACTTCCAAAGTACTTCAGACCCTTCCGCAGTGCGCTCATTTCTGCCAAGTACCTGGGAAAGATGTACCCCGTGTTCTTCCCACGCTTTGCCATCGGTCGCCGCATTCAGCATAAGCGGCTGGATATTGTCCATTGTCCTGGCAAATTTTGCCTCCGGTGTCTCTCTGGCTTCAAATTCTTCCCAGAGAGCCCGCAGAGCCTTTCCCTGCTCCTCCGGCAAAATAGAGAAAATGCGGTCTGCTGCCTTCACTTCACGTTCCCGCTGCGTCGCCTTTCCTGCTTCATCATATGCATCGATCTCCACAAGATCATGGATCAAAAGCATCGAAACCGTTTTTAATACGTCGATTTTTTCATTGGCATATTCACTGAGTAATAACGTCATAATCGCCATATGCCAAGCATGCTCCGCATCATTTTCCTTGCGCTCTGCTCCGGTCAGATACGTCTGTCTTCCAATCTTCTTTTCCTTATCGATCTCACGAAAAAAAGCAAATTGCTTATCGAGTCTTTCCATGTTTCAGGCTTCCTTTCCGGCAGACAGGATCTTTCTTGGATCCGGTTCGATCTCATCTGTCTTAAACCAGTGCCAGACAACACTGCCACAGATCACTGCGATCACGGTCAGCACAATCAAAACCACAATTTTCTGTGCAATTCCACTTGGAATCACGTTGACAAACAACTGATTGATCAGCATGATAACCTCATAAATTACCGCTCCGGTAATCCAGGCATGATGTACTTTGCGCTCTTCATAATATTTTGCCATGATCAAGGTAATCGCCATAATAACGATAAACATCAGCAAACATTTGTAGGTTCCCTCTAACATCGAAGGAATTGTCGTGCGCTCAATGGCTTTCATATAATCGGTTTCTTTCCCAATCTGTCCGTTATTAATGCGGATGGACGCATAAGCACTGTAAAAATATGGCTGTACCAGTTCAATTGCCACTTTGCCAAGGGAAAATCCGATTCCCACTACCGCACTTCGATAGAGCGAACGCTTCTTTTCATTTGTCAGATAGATTCCCCAGTACAGCGCAGCGATCGTAAATGCGGTACTCAGAAATGTCAGTCCAAAAGACACACCGACCTTGCCAATCCCGGATACTCCTTTAAATACAAGTGCCATAAGGTACATTGCCAGGAAAGAAAAGATCAAGTACTGCCACAAATATCCAAGGAAGCCGTATCCAAGTGCTCCCGGCAGCCCCGTTTCCAGTTTGCTGGAACGTTTGTGAATTTTATAATATGCAATCCCCAAAACAACAAGTGCGATCAGGGGACAAACTATCATACATATAATTTTTATCGTTGGAATCATAATATTAAACCTTGCCTTTCAAATTCATTGCTAGAGACTATTATAGTTTATTTACCGGGAGAAGTCAATTATGACAAAATGAACATTATGTAAAGAAAAACCACCTTGCTGATTTTTTATATCAGTAAGGTGGTTTTTTATCGTTTTATGATTTCTCTACGATCTCCTGCGTGCGCAGGATCACCGGAATCAACTGGTGAAGTTCCTCTTTGAGTTCCGGCAGTCCTACCGGCTCTTCGTGCAGGATCACATTGTAGCAGGTCGAATTGATCAATTCCACGATCATATAAATGACTAACTCATGGTTTTTGAATTTACGCCCGGAAGTTGCGATTAATTCGCTATACCAGTCAAAGAAGCTCTTTGACACATCATTTTCCCCTTCTAAAAGTACTTTATGGAAAAGTCCCCATTGGAGGTTTTTGGCAATAAATTCCAACAGTGTCTTATCTTCATTCAGCTGGTCGATGATAACATCCGCGGCGCAGATTACCGTTGCTTCCAGAGAAGAAAACTTTTTCCGGTACATCTTCTCATATGCAACTGAGAAAAGCTCGCCCGCCTTTTTTGTGATCAATGCGTTTCGTATATCATACTTATCTTTAAAATAAAGATAAAAGGTTCCTCTTGCCATATTAGCTTTTTTGACGATGTCCGAAATAGATGTGTCAAATACGCCTTTGGAAGTAAACAACTCATACGTCGCATTGAGTAGATCCTCACGCTTTTTCTTCTTTTTTTCATCGAGTCTGCCCACTTCATTCACATCCTTTCCTGCCACAAGTGGTTTTTATTGTTCATCATCTTTCTTCACTTCTGCCGTCTCGATCACGAATTTAACCTTTCCGTCCATTCCTTTACTGATTCCGGAGAAGTTTGTATAATCTTTTGACATATCCGTCAATTTTTCCAGTCTGGTCTTCAATGTCTTAATGTCATCTTCGTAAACATTGTTCAGTTTCTGGATTCCCTTCTGATCGAATTTATCCATTCCTTCGTAAAGATCATCTGCACCATCAGAAAGTTTTCCGATACCATCTGCAACTTTACCGGTTGCCTTATGAAGCTTATTGCTTCCTTTTTTCAATTTATTGGCACCATTGATCAGTTTGTCACTTCCGGATTTTACGGATTTGCTGGCTTTCAGGATTTTCTTTGCTCCTGCCAGTAATTTACGATCATTGCTGCTCAGTGTCTTACTTCCTTCGCTCAGTTTCTTCACGCTCGCTGTCAATGTTGCGATGCTGGAAGTCAATTTCTGGTCTGCAGACCGAAGGGTTGCAGAATTACCGGAAAGAGTCTGTGCACCTGTCATCACTTTTTTAATACCGACTGCCACCTGGCTTGCACCGGATTTCAATGTGCTTTCTTTATTTGTCGCACTTACCAGTGCTCCTACACTTGCTTTCTGTCCCCGATACAATTCTTCCAACTTCTGTACATAAGCAAGAATCGTTGCTTTCTGTGTCGGATCGCTAATCTGGGCAGCCTGTGCTTTCAATCCATCTGCAAGAAATTTATAATTATCATAAGAACTTTCCAGTTTTCCTAAGTTTTCATTCAATGTTCCGATTCCGGCTGTCACCGCGTCGGCACCATCTGTCAGCTGTTTTGCTGTCTTGGTATCCGCAAGTGTATCAACGCCTTTTGTATAGGCCTGCAGACCATCGGAAAATTCCTTATAGGAAGATGGCATATCTTTTACGGCTTCATACAATTTCTTGTTTCCGTCCGTAATCTGTTTTGCTCCATTGACATAACTCTGTGTCCCTTTTGCCAGGGTATCCACGCCGTTAGTATAGTCTTTTACACCTTTTTTCAATGTTGTTCCACCGTTTACCAGATCTTTAATTCCTTTGTTCAAAGATTTTTCACCGTCCTGGTAATCGTCGAACTTATCTTCCAATTCACCCATTTTATTGGAAAGTTTTTTGGAACCATCTACAAGATCCTCGGAAGAATCTACTAATTTTTCCAATTTATTTTCGAGATCATCCAGATCATCGATGTCATCCAGTTCCAGATCGCTCAAAATACTTGGACTGGCAAATGTGATCGTATTTCCGATGGAGAAATTTGTCACATCCGCAGTTACGGTGAAGCCTTCCGGAAGTTTATCTGCGGCATCCTCATCGAGATCCAGACTCTCAGCCATACCCGGCATACCGAATCCGACAACGATATTATTGGACCCTTCATTGATGATTTTTCCGTCATCTACTTCCACATTACTGAATTTGTCATCCGGAAGAATGATTCCGGTTGCCATGACAAACGGGGTATACATTTCCTGTTTTTCACCATTGATCGTCTGTGTGGATTTGGATTTATTGGTATAAGAAACGGTAATTTTCAATTTACCACTCTGTCCAAGAAGATCTTTTGCAGCAATTTCTTTTCCATCCAATTCGTATTTAATCTCAACCCCTACCGGAAGTTCTTTATCCGTTGTTCCCTGATAATAAATATCATTGGAACCGGCACTCCACTGTACATCATCACCGTTCTGGGTAAATGTCTCATCTCCTTTGACATTCTGAATGTCTTTCAGATCCGATTCATCGTTGATCGTTCCATTGATTCCGGCATTTTTCAACCAGTTGGAAACGGTAATTTTTGTCGTTGCTCCGCTTTCATCTGCATTTACATAAACAGATTCATCTTTGGAAATTTTCTGTGCATTGGCATAGGCACCATTGGATACTACCAGACTTGTCACCAAAAGTCCGGAAATGACTGTCTTACTAATACGATTGAGTTTTCTATTTCGATTCATAACGCTCATCCTTTCTATCATTCATTAATAATTGATTTTACGCATATCCCATGTCGTCTTGCAGATTACTTTATCAAAGAGGTAAAGCATCGCCGGCAGGATCAGGATTACACTGATCGTACTGATCACGGCTCCTCTTGAAAGCAAGGTACAGATCGCATTGATCATATCAATACTTGAGTATGCTGATACACCAAAGGTTACGGCAAAGAAACTCAGTCCACTGATAATAATGGATTTCATCGAAGTCTTGTGTGCGATCTCGACTGCTTCTTTCTTTGTCTTCTGATTTACGACACGCTCTTTATGATATCTTGTCGTCATCAATATCGCATAATCTACTGTCGCTCCTAACTGAATGGTTCCGATAACGATACTTGCCACAAAAGGAAGTTCAATTCCGCTGTAATACGGGAACGACATATTAAGGAAGATGGCAAATTCGATTACACTTACCAGGATAACCGGCAGTGAGATTGACTTAAATGTCAATAAGATGATCAGGAAGATCGCTCCGATTGACAGGTAGTTTACCGTTGCAAGGTCAACATCCGTTACATCCTGCAAGTCTTTCGTAAGCGGTGCTTCACCAATTACCATCGAATCTTTGCTGTACTTTTTCACAATATCATTGATGGAAGCAATCTGGGCATTGACTTGATCTGTCGCCGTCTTATAATCCGAACAGATAAATTGCAATTCCCAGTTATCACTCTTTAGCATGTCTTTGTATTTGTTTGGAATCATGTCATCCGGTACATTGGCTCCTACGATGGAATTCATGCCGAGTACCCATTTGACTCCGTCTATTTTTTCAATTTCATTTTTCATATCATTTTTCTCTTTACTTGAAAGACCATTTTTCAAGAGAAGGATATGCATGTTGTTCATATTGAACTTTTCTTCCAGTTTCTTATTGGCAATCGCCGAATCCAGATCCTGTGGAAGTCCCTGATCCAGATTGTAATATACTTTTACATGATTATTTCCATAAAATCCAGGAACAAACAACACTGCAAAAATAAGCAGTGGAATGACTCTATGTCTTGTAATAAAAGCACTCGATTTATGGAAATTCGGGAAGATGGCACGGTGTGTCGTCTTATCGATCCATTTATCAAAGAACAGGATCAAGGAAGGCAGCAAGGTGATACAAACGATAACTCCGATGATAACTCCTTTTGCCATAACGATTCCAAGGTCGCGTCCCAAAGCAAATGTCATAAAACACAATGCAGCAAATCCGGCCACTGTCGTGATGGAACTTCCGACAACGGATTTGAATGTATTACTGATCGCATGTGCCATCGCACGTTCTTTGTCATTGTCAAAACGTACTTTGTTTGCCTGATAACTTTCCAGAAGGAAGATGGAATAATCCATCGTAACTCCAAGCTGAAGTACTGCGGTCAACGCCTGTGTGATGTAGGATATCTGTCCCAGAAAGATATTGGTTCCCATATTGTAAAGGATGGCTAATCCGATACACAAAAGGAACAATACCGGTGTCACGATTGATTCCATCGTGATAAGCAATACGATCAATGCAAGAATACCTGCAATAACGATATATACCGGAAGTTCTGCCTGTACCAGATTTTTAATATCGGTAACGATTCCTGACATACCACTGATAAATGCCTGATCTTTTACCATATTTCTCATATCTGTGACTGCCTGCATCGTATCCTCAGATGATGTCGTATTATCAAACAACGCGATCATCATCGTCGCATCCCCATTGAACAATGCCTCTTTTAATTCATTCGGAAGCATGTCGGTCGGCAGTGAAATATCTGCTACACTATCATACCATATGATTTTTTCAACATGATCTACTTTCTCCAATTTTTCTTTCAAAGCAACTACGTCTTTGTTATCCATATTTTCCACGATAACCATGGAAAATGCCCCCATACCAAATTCGTCTACCATGATATCCTGACCGGATACTGTCTCGAGGGAATCTGGCAGATAACTAAGTACATCATAATTGACTCTCGTCTTGACCATACCGATCATCGACGGGATGATAAGCAGCACGCCAAGAATAAGAATGAATAATTTGTGCTTTGTAATAAACTTTCCAAACTTAACCATTACTGGCAACCTCCTTTTGATACTAATTATCAAAAATGACTAGTAGTCATTTCTTAATCTACCAGTAGTTTATCACAAAAATGACCGTTGGTCAATATTTTTTTTTAAAAATTTACTTATTAAAAAATTCCCCCTATGGTCTTTTGCCACAGGGGGAGTTTTTATCCTCTCTATTCTGCCCCCAAAATACGTTTCGCATTTTCCACGCGCTCCGCGGTCGGGGGATCAATTCCTTCTAATTTATAAGGGATTCCGAGATTTTCCCATTTAAACACACCTAACGTATGATAAGGAAGAACCTCTACTCGTTCTACCGTTTTCAATGTCTTGATAAAATCTGCAAGACGGTGAAGATATTCATCGGTATCATTACGCTCCGGAACCAATACATGGCGAATCCACATCGGCTGCCCCATCTCGGACATCTGCCTTGCCATCTCCAGTATATTTTTACCGGTTTTTCCCGTTAAGATCTTGTGCTGCTCTTCATCAATGTGCTTGATGTCTAACATGACCAGATCCGTTACTTTCATCAGTTCTTTCCATTTTGAATAAAACGGTTCTTCTGTCGTAAAGGGATTTCCACTGGTGTCCAGGGTCGTATGAATGCCCATTTCCTTTGCTTTTTGAAATAATTCCAATAAAAAGTCGATCTGTAATAACGGCTCTCCTCCGCTCACAGTAATACCGCCCTCACTTCCCCAGTAAGGACGGTATCTGTTTGCAGTTTTTAACAATTGAGACGCCGTGTATTCTTTTCCTGCTTTGATGTCCCAGGTGTCCGGATTGTGGCAGAACTGACAGCGCATGTTGCAGCCACTCAGAAAAATGATATACCGTACTCCCGGTCCATCCGCAGAACCGAAACTTTCTAAAGAATGGACATAGCCAATTCTTTCTTCCACGGTTAAACCTCCAATGCTATTTATAATGTTTCATGGCAGGTTCTTGCGATAACGTCAAGCTGCTGCTCTCTAGTCAAGTCGATGAATTTTACAGCATAACCGGATACACGAATCGTAAAGTTTGCATACTCTTCTTTTTCCGGATGCTCCATTGCATCGATCAATTTTTCTTTGCCAAACACATTGACATTCAAGTGATGTGCTCCCTGATCAAAGTAACCATCCATTACCTGAACAAGGTTCTTCACGCGCTCTTCATGTGTATTTCCAAGTGCTCCCGGATTGATAGTCTGGGTATTTGAGATACCATCCAAAGACCACTCATAAGGAATCTTAGCAACTGAGTTCAGAGATGCAAGAAGTCCTGATGTCTCAGCACCGTAGCTTGGGTTAGCACCTGGAGCAAATGGTGTCCAAGCACGTCTACCATCTGGAAGGTTACCTGTGAACTTACCATATACTACGTTAGATGTG
>ERZ825670.3390-NODE-3390-length-13566-cov-4.797054_pt1 | contig 13566 bp, 13 predicted proteins | sample MGYA00519929_ERZ825670 | MGnify/ENA primary metagenome ERZ825670 (study PRJEB31778, sample SAMEA3449207) | human gut metagenome | biome: human gut; feature: human-associated habitat; material: faeces | place: United Kingdom | collected 2010/2012 ...
AATGTTTGCAGAATTTATTTATACAGCATGTTTGACATTTAGGACTTCTTGATACACAAGTATTTCTACCATGCCACACTAGTAAGTGATTAATATCTTTTAGTGATTCTTTTGGAAATATTCTAATTAAATCTTGTTCTATCTTTTCAGGTTCTTTTTGAGTAGATAATCCTACTAAATTAGAAATTCTTTTTGCATGAGTATCAACAGCGATTCCTTCTGCAATTCCAAAAACTTCTAGTAAAATAACATTAGCACTTTTTCTTCCAATTCCAGATAGTGAAATTAATTCCTCCATAGTGTGAGGAACTTCACCATTAAATTTTTCTAAAATTTGGTTTGCACATAATTTAATATTTCTTGCTTTATTTTTATAAAAACCACAAGGATGTATTATATTTTCTAGTTCGTTAATATCAATATTTGCATAATCTTGAATTGATTTGCATTTAGAAAACAAGGTTGGGGTTGTCTTGTTTACTCTTTCATCTGTACATTGAGCTGATAGCATAACTGCTACAACTAATTCAAAAGGAGTAGAGAAATCTAAACTACAAGTAGCATCAGGATAAGCTTTTTTTAATGAATTTATAATTTGAATTATTTCAGAATTTTTCAATTTAGTCACCTCTAAATATTATTTTATAAAATAATTATATTTTCGTCAATATTTTACTTTTTTTAAAAATTTGAAAAGTATTAAAGTTAAAATCTGAAAACTAAGTGAGAGTAAAGAGATAAAGTTAATTATACATAAAAAGGAACAAATAAATAAAAAAGATAATATAATATACAAAAACGATGGAGGTAATAGAAAAATGAAACATATATTAAGAAAAACTTTAGCAGTATGTCTAATTGGATTAGGTCTAGGAATATTACTTGTTTTATTACTTCCTTTAACAGGATGGTTATTCATTATTGGGGTTACCATTGTTTGCGTTGGGTTTATGTGGCTTGCATGTTAATAAAAAGGAGGGAGATACATATGACAGTAGTTGTAAAAAAAGTACCTAAGTTTTTAAGGGGATTTGTTAAATTGATATTTGGAATTAAAGATTAAAACAAAAAAAGAGCTTACGCTCTTTTTACTTTTCCATCTCTTAAACATTTAGCACATACAGAAATTCTTTTTACTTCACCATCAACTTCAGCTTTAACACTTCTTAAATTTGGTTTCCAAGTACGTGGAGATCTTTTACTTATATGTGAACGAGTTATACTTAATTTATTTCCATGAATTGCTGTTTTTTCACAAATTTCACATTTTGCCATGATTAAATACACCTCCTATTTAAATTTATAAACATGACTAATAAATAGTTTACCATACATTTATTTAAAAAACAAGAGTTTTTAGATAAAAAATGAAAAATGTTCAAATTTAGGTACGTAATAAAGAAAACCAATCATTAAAAATATGTTTTGCCATATTAATTAAATTAATTTTTTCAACGGAATTTTCTGCAACCAAATTAACAGTTTCAATTTCAGAGCCATTTAGAGAATATTTTATTGTTCCAAGTTGTTGGCCTTGATAAACAGGGGACTGAACTGTATTATTTAAATTTATTTCATAAGTTACATTTGATTCCTCTCCTTTTTTTACAAGAAAAGATGGAGATTGTTCATAAACTGCATTTACATTTGTTGAAACGCCTTTTGTTACATCAACATTTTTAACAATTTCCCCTTTATTTCCAAAAGATTTATAAGAATAGTTACTAAAACCATAATCTAAAAGGGCAGTAGCATTACTAAAACGAAGGGCAGAAGTTGGAGATTTCATAACAACAGCAATTAATGATAATCCATCTCTACTAGCAGATGCAGAAAGATTAAATAATGCAAGTGAAGTAGAGCCTGTTTTTAATCCAGTACAACCAGAATAATTTCTTACTAATTTGTTCGTATTAGAAAGCGCAGATTTTCCGTCTCTTAAAGTATCTGTCCAAATAGTTGAATAATTTGTAATAGATGGATGGTTGGATAAAAGTTCACGAGACATTAAAGATATATCATAAGCAGATGTTAAATGTTCGTCTTCATCAAGGCCATGACAGTTCTTAAATGTAGTATCATTCATTCCAAGTTCTTTTGCTCTATTATTCATCATCTGAACAAATCCTTCTTCTGTTCCACCAATATATTCTGCAAGAGCCACTACGCAGTCATTGGCAGAAACTACAGCAATAGCTTTTAACATATCATTAACGCTTAACGTTTCTGTTGTATCTAACCAAATTTGAGATCCTCCCATTGAAGCTGCATTGCTACTACAAGGGATTTGAGTATCAAGTGTTATTTTTCCGCTATCTAATGCTTCCATAATAAGCAAAAGACTCATAACTTTTGTTACGCTAGCTGGGTGCAATTTTTCGTGAATGTTATAACCATATAACATTTGACCACTATTTTGTTCTATCAAAATAGCAGAACCAGTTTCTAAATTTAAAAAATTATTATCCAATATTTCTTCATTTTCTTGAAGAGATGCAGAAGCTTCGATAGAATTGTTTAAAACAGACCATGTGTATCCATCTGAAAAAGCATAACATATTGGTGTACTAAAAATAAATATTAATATAAGTAAAATAAAAATTTTTTTCATATGTCCTCCATTAATAAAAATAGATTTTTTCATTTATACAATTATATGCAATTATAATAATATTAATACAATAAGGTGATTTTGCTTCCATCTTTTTTGATGAATCCATCATCAATTAGTAATTTTAATTCTCTCATCATAGCACTTCTATCAACACTTAAAAAATCAGCTAAATCTGTGTAGGTGTATGGCAATGTAAAAGTTTTTCTTAAAGAGCCTTTTGATAGAATATCAAAATAAGAAAGTATTTTACTTCTAGTACTTCTTTTTGTAAGTAATTCTATACGCAAATTTAATTCAACAATATTATTTAAAAAAAGTTCACTTAAACTACTAGTAAGAGTTTTATGAAAATCACAATTACGTCTACATTTTGTTAGTAAAGAATCATATGTGTAAAATAATATTTCAGAATTTTTACGTGCAATAGCAAAAAGCTCATTATTAGTATTTGCAGGATAAAAAACTTCACCAAATACATCATCAGTAACAAAGTGGCTAATTATTGTTTTATTTCCATTAACATCATATCTTATTAAATCTACTTCGCCTGATAAAACTATACAAAGTTGATTACGTTTTTCTATATATGTTGTTACAATTTCATCTTTTGCAAATTTTTTTATTTGAATTTTATTACAATTATTAATGAAATTTTTTAAAAAAATTTTTTTATCAAAATTAGTATCCATAAAAAACACCTCTAAATTATCAAAATCATGTGCCACAAAAGGTACAAAATTCGACATAATTATTATACTAAAAATTATGAAATTTCGAAATAATTATATTTCATTTTTGTTGCATTTGCAACAGTTTTTTAAAAAATTAAATGTATAATAAAAACATATTAAGTAATTAATTTTCTACAAATGATAGATTATTAATATAAATATTAAAGATAATCAAAGGAGGATAAGTAAAATGAAAGTTATTAAAAGAGACGGAAGAACGATTGATTTTGATAGAAATAAAATCCAGATTGCCATTGAAAAAGCTAATAAAGAGGTTAGAGGAAAAGAAAAAGCGACTAAAGAGGAAATTAATGAGATTATAAATTATATAGAAGACTTAGGAAAAAAGAGAATGTTGGTTGAGGACATTCAAGATGTAATAGAAGAAAAATTGATGGAATTTGATAAATATGAATTAGCTAAAAAATATATAGTTTATAGATATACAAGAGCATTAGTTAGAAAGTCAAATACAACAGATGAATCAATTTTAGGATTGATTAGAAATGAAAATAAAGAATTAGCAGAAGAAAACTCAAACAAAAATACAGTATTAGCATCAACTCAAAGAGACTATATAGCTGGAGAGGTTTCAAGAGATTTAACAAAGAGAATTTTGCTACCAGAAAAGATATCAAAAGCACATGAAGAGGGAATTTTACATTTTCATGATGCAGATTATTTTGTACAACCAATATTTAATTGTTGCTTAATAAATATTGGAGATATGTTAGACAATGGAACAGCAATGAATGGAAAAATGATAGAAACACCAAAGAGTTTTCAGGTAGCATGTACAGTAACAACACAAATAATTGCAGCAGTTGCAAGTAATCAATATGGTGGACAATCTGTAGATATGAAACATTTAGGAAAATATTTGAGAAGAAGCCATGACAAATTTCAAAAGAGATTAACAGAAAAATATGGTGGAAAATTAGCTAAGAGTGCTATTGAAGAAATAGTAAAAGATAGAGTAAAAGAAGAATTATCAGCAGGAGTACAAACAATTCAATATCAAATAAATACACTAATGACTACAAATGGTCAGTCACCATTTGTAACATTGTTCTTACATTTAGACCCAGATGATGAATATATTGAAGAAAATGCAATGATAATAGAGGAAATCTTAAAACAAAGAATCCAAGGAATAAAAAATGAAGTAGGTGTATATGTAACACCAGCATTCCCAAAATTAATTTATGTATTAGATGAACATAATTGCTTAAAAGGTGGTAAATATGATTATTTAACAAAACTAGCTGTAAAATGTTCTGCAAAGAGAATGTATCCAGATTATATATCAGCTAAGAAAATGAAAGAAAATTATGAAGGAAATGTATTTAGTCCAATGGGATGTAGAAGTTTCTTAGCACCATGGAAAGATGAAAATGGAAATTATAAATTTGAAGGAAGATTTAATCAAGGTGTAGTAAGCATCAATTTACCACAAATCGGTCTAGCAGTAGGTGGAGATGAAGAAAAGTTCTGGAAAGAATTTGATGTAAGACTAGAATTGTGTAAAGAAGCAATAATGTGTAGACATTATGCATTATTAGGAACAAAATCTGATATATCTCCTGTTCACTGGCAAAATGGTGCAATAGCACGTTTAAAAAAAGGAGAGAAAATTGATAAATATTTATATGGAGGATATTCAAGTATATCATTAGGATATATAGGAATATATGAACTTACAAAAATAATAAAAGGTGTTTCACATACACAAAAAGAAGGTCACGATTTTGCTATTAAAGTTATGAAACATCTAAATGAAACAATACAAAAATGGAAAAAAGAAACAAATATTGGATTTGCATTATATGGAACTCCAGCAGAAAGTTTATGTTATAGATTTGCACGTATAGATAAAGAAAAATATGGAAGTATTCCTGATATTACAGATAAAGGATATTATACAAATTCATATCATGTTGATGTTAGAGAAAAAATTGATGCATTTAGCAAGCTTAAATTTGAGAGTGAATTCCAATCAATGTCAAAAGGTGGAGCTATTTCATATGTAGAAGTTCCTAATATGAGAAATAATTTGCAAGCACTTGAAGAAGTTGTTAAATTTATATATGATAATATTCAATATGCAGAATTTAATACAAAATCAGATTATTGCCAAGTTTGTGGATATGATGGAGAAATGATTATAAATGACAAGAATGAATGGGAATGTCCTCAATGTGGAAATAAAGACCATTCTAAAATGAATGTTGTTCGTAGAACGTGTGGATATCTTGGAGAGAATTTCTGGAATGTTGGAAAAACTAAAGAAATAAAATCAAGAGTTTTACATTTATAAGATTGAAAGAACCAGAAAAACTGGTTCTTTTTATAGGTCAAACAAAAGGGCAAAAATAGAACCGACCCCAAATTGCCCAAGGTCAAAAACGGAACCGACCCCAAATGTCCCTCAAAAAAAATAAAAAGATTAGCAAAAAGACTTGACAAGTGCTAAAAAATATTATATAGTAATATGCAGATTAGCAGACAAATAGAAAGAGTGCTAAAACAAAGACTAACATTTCCTAAATGAAGAGGAGGAAACAAGAATGTTAGATGAAAGAAAAAAGAGAGTATTACAAGCGATAGTTGAGTCATATATTCAAACAGCAGAACCAGTAAGTTCAAATGCTATAATGAATTTTGAAGGATTAGAATGTAGTAGTGCAACGATAAGAAATGAGATGGCAGAACTAGAAAAAATGGGATATTTAGAAAAACCGCATACATCAGCAGGAAGAGTACCATCAGCAAAGGGATATAGATACTATGTAGATGAACTATTGCAAGAAGACAAAATAACACTAGAAGAAATTAAATATATTAGTGATAAGCTTGAAATAAAAGTGAATGAGTTAGAAGAAATGACGAAAATTACATCAAGTACAATTTCAGAAATAACTCACTATACTACAGTATCGATAGGACCTAGTTCAGATGTTCAAAAAATAGAAAATATAAAGTTCGTTTTGCTAAGTCCTAGAATGATGATGGCTGTAATATTGACAGATACAGGTCTAGTGAAAGAAACTATTATAAAATTTGATGAAGATATAGCTGAAAATCAAGTACAAACGTTAAGCTATATGTTTAATAATAAGTTAAAAGGAGAGCCTATTAGTAAAATAGATAAGCCATTAGAAAAATATTTGGTTGAAGAAATGAGTTATAGCGTAAATCTAATAAAACCTATTATTGAGCAGATGAAAAAAGTAATTGAAGAAGAGAGTATCCATTTAGAAGGTACAAATAGACTCTTTGAGTTACCTGAATTTAATAGCCTAGAGGTCGCTAAGAATTTTGTTAACATATTAGATGAAAAAGAATTAATGGCTGATATGTTAAATACAGGTTTTGCTAAGGACATAAATGTATATATTGGAGAAGAAAATGAAAAAGAAGAATTAAAAGATTTTAGTGTAGTAACATTCAAACATAGAATAGGAAATAAAGATTTGGGAACAATTGGAATAATAGGACCTAAAAGAATGGATTATGCAAAAGTCATTTCGGTAATGAAATATATTAGTAAAAAGTTAAATGATACAAGTAATGACGGAGAATAAAATATAATAAAAAGAAAGAAGGGAAAATATGAAAGACGAAAAGATTGAAGAAAGAGAAGAAAATATGGTTCAAGATAAACAAACAGAAGAGAAAAATGAAAAAAATGATTGCATAATAGACCCGAAACAGCAAGAGCTTGATGAATTAAATGATAGATATAAAAGAGTTATGGCAGAATTTGAAAACTACAAAAAAAGAAGTAGCAAAGAACGAGAAACATTATATAATTCTATACTGTCAGATGTAGTTGAGGTATTTTTGCCAATAGTAGATAATCTTGAAAATGCTTTAAAAGTTGAAACACAAGATGTTGAATATAAAAAAGGTGTAGAGCTTGTGCTAAAACAGTTTAAAGATATTTTAAAAACAAAAGGAGTTGAAGAAATTCCGGCTGTTGGAGAAACATTTGACCCAAGTTTGCACGAAGCTGTAAGTAGTGTGCAAGACCCAGATAAAAATGCACAAGAAATTGTGCAAGAATATAGAAAGGGCTATAAAATAGGAAACAGAGTTATACGTCATTCTATGGTTGTAGTGGCTAATTAGCATTAAAAGCACTAATCTGCACATCTCAGCACTTTTAATGTTAATTGTCAAAAAGTAAAATAGTTATTAATTTTAAAAATATATAGAGTCATAACACATTAAAAAAAGATGTGTCCACTGGCTTAAAGTAAAAGAAAGGAAGTAATTAAAATGGGAAAAATAATAGGAATTGACTTAGGAACAACAAATTCATGTGTAGCAGTTATGGAAGGAGGAGAACCAGTTGTTATACCAAATGCAGAAGGTAATAGAACAACTCCATCAGTAGTTGCTTTTACAAAAAATGGTGAAAGATTAGTTGGTCAAGTTGCAAAACGTCAAGCAGTTACAAACCACGAAAAAACAATCTCATCTATTAAGAGAGATATGGGTACAGATAGAAAAGTAAAAATAGATAACAACACTTATACACCTCAAGAAATTTCAGCAATGATTTTACAAAAATTAAAGACAGATGCTGAAAACTATTTAGGTCAAAAAGTAACTCAAGCTGTTATTACAGTTCCAGCATACTTTAGTGATGCTCAAAGACAAGCAACAAAAGATGCAGGTAGAATTGCAGGACTTGAAGTTTTAAGAATTATAAACGAGCCAACAGCTGCAGCACTTGCTTATGGTCTAGATAAAGGTGAAGACCAAAAGATTATGGTATATGACTTAGGTGGCGGTACATTCGATGTATCTATCCTAGATATTGGTGACGGCGTATTTGAAGTTTTAGCTACAAGCGGTAATAACAGACTAGGTGGCGATGACTTTGATGAAAGAATTATTAAATATTTAGTTGAAACATTTAAGAAAGAACAAGGCATCGACCTTTCAACAGATAGTATGGCAATGCAAAGATTAAAGGAAGCTGCAGAAAAAGCTAAAATAGAGCTTTCTAGTGTTTCTCAATCAGACATTAACTTACCATACATCACAGCAGATAGCACAGGTCCTAAACACTTAAATATTACTTTAACAAGAGCTAAATTTGAAGAATTAATTCATGATTTGGTTGATTCAACAGTTGGCCCAATGAATCAAGCTTTGAAAGATGCTAACTTAACAGCAGATAAAATTGATAAAGTATTATTAGTTGGTGGTTCTTCAAGAGTTCCTCTAGTACAAGAAACAGTTAAGAGATTAATTGGTAAAGAGGCTCATAAAGGTATCAACCCTGATGAATGTGTTGCTATTGGTGCAGCTATTCAAGGTGGTGTATTATCTGGTGATGTTAAAGACTTGGTATTACTTGATGTAACTCCATTATCACTTGGTATTGAAACATTTGGTGGTGTATTTACAAAATTAATTGAGAGAAATACAACAATCCCAACAAAGAAATCACAAATTTTCTCAACTGCTGCTGATGGTCAAACAAGTGTAGAAGTACACGTATTACAAGGTGAAAGAGAAATGGCTGCATATAACAAAACTTTAGGTAGATTCCAATTAACAGGAATCCCAGCAGCTCCAAGAGGTGTACCACAAATCGAAGTTACATTTGATATTGATGCTAACGGTATTGTTCACGTATCTGCCAAAGATATGGGTACAGGAAACGAGCAAAAGATTGTTATTACTGCAAGTACGAACTTAACTGAATCAGAAATAGAGCAAGCTGTTAAAGAAGCTGAGGCTCATGCTGAAGAAGATAAGAAAAATAAAGAGGGTATTGAAGTTAGAAATAATGCAGATTCTCTTGTATATAACACAGAAAAGACATTAAAAGATTTAGGTGATAAAGTAAGTAGTGAAGAAAAAGCAAAGGTTCAAGTAGAGATTGACAATGTAAAGAAGGCATTAGAAGGAACTGATACAGATGCAATTAAAGCTGCTACTGAAAAATTAACTCAAGAATTTTATGCTATTTCTGAAAGATTATATGCAAATCCAGGTGCAAACGCAGGAGCTGCAAATGGTGCAGCAGGTGCTACTGGAGAAGCAGGAAACGGCGATACAAAAGAAGGTACTGTGTACGATGCTGATTATAAAGTAGAATAATATTGGTTAGATTGTAATATAAGGGGCTTGATTTTTGGTATTACCAAGCCCCTTAATTACAGTTAAAGGTAAAGTTAATGCTCAGTCGAATAAAAATAGAGACTGAAACATAACTAATAAATATCTAAAAGAGAAAGGATGCCTAAAAAATGGCGGAGACAAAAAGGGATTATTATGAAGTCCTTGGCGTTTCTAAGACGGCAACGGACGAAGAATTAAAAAAAGCATATAGAAAGTTAGCTAAAAAATATCACCCTGATGCAAACCCTGATAATAGAGAAGAAGCCGAAAAGAAATTTAAAGAATTAAATGAAGCTTATGAAGTTTTGTCAGACAAACAGAAACGTTCAATGTATGACCAATTTGGTCATAGTGGACCTAATGGCTATTCAAATGATTTTAGTGGCTTTAGTGGTTTTGACGGCTTTAGTGGTGGTGCTGGTTTTGGTGGTGTTGATTTTGATATTAATGATATATTCTCTTCATTTTTTGGTGGAGGTTCTAGAAGTCAAAATAGAAGTGGTCCGATGCGTGGAAGAGATATAAAAACTAGAGTTGACATTACTTTTGAAGAAGCAGCTTTTGGTACAACAAAAGAAATTACTATAAACAGAGATGAAACTTGTGATACTTGCCATGGTAATGGTTGTAAACCTGGCACTTCAACTGAAACTTGTAAAGTTTGTAACGGCTCAGGTCAAGTTAAAAGCGTACAAAATACTATTTTAGGTTCTTTTACTTCTGTAAAAACTTGTGATCATTGTGGTGGTACAGGTAAAATAATATCAAATCCTTGCCCTGATTGTAAAGGTAGAGGAACAGTTAGAAAACAAAGAACTATAAAAGTTAAAATTCCAGAAGGAATAGATAATGGACAGATTATTTCACTAAGAGGTGAAGGAGAACCTGGTTTAAGAGGTGGCCCTGCAGGTGATTTGTATATTACGATTAATGTTAAATCACATGCTATATTTACTCGTAAAGGTGATAGTATTTTCTGTAATGTTCATATTTCTTTTGCCGAAGCAGCACTTGGTGCAATAATTACAGTTCCAACACTTCAAGGCGATGTTGAGTATGATTTAGCTGAGGGTACACAAACTGGTTCGATATTTACTTTAAAAGGTAAAGGAATAAAAGGTGTAAGTTCTAGAAATGCTGGTGACCTATATTTTACAGTTATTGTTGATGTTCCTAAAAAGTTAAATAAGGAGCAAAGAGAACTTTTACTTTCTTTTGCTAAAGCAAGTGGAGAGAACTTTGAAGTTGGCAAGAAAAGAAAATTCTTTTAGAAATGAAAGGAGCTTATAAGACACTAGTTTAGTGATTTTATATTATTTAGTGCTATGTCTATCTTTTATGTAAAAAATGAACAAATAAATGGAGATAAAGCTGTAATTTTAGGTGGAGATGTAAAGCATATAAGAGATGTGCTTAGATATAATGTTTTTGATACACTTGATATATGTGATGATGATGGAATTAGGTATACGACTAAAATAGCTGGTTTTGATAAAGAAACCGTTTTTTTAGATGTTTTGGAAAAATCAGATTTTACAACTGAGCCTAGTATAAATGTTACACTTTTTCAAGGAATGCCAAAAGCAGATAAGCTTGAACTTATAATTCAAAAAACTACGGAGCTTGGTGTAAGTACTGTGGTACCAGTAGTTACAGAACGAACAGTAGTTAGGTTTGATGAAAAAGATATAAATAAGAAAGTTGAACGTTGGAATAAAATCGCCCAAGAAGCAGGAAAGCAATCTGGAAGGCAAAAAATTCCAGTGGTAGAAAAACCAATAAAACTTAAAAATTTGATTGAAAATATTTCAAAATATGATATATTATTATTGCCGTATGAATGCGAAAAAGAGATGACTTTAAAAGCGGTGCTTAGAAATTTGAAAGAAAAGTGCAAAAATGTTGCAATTTTTATAGGCCCAGAGGGGGGATTTTCAGAGGAAGAGGTCGGTCTGCTTAGCAAGTTAGAGAATGTAAAAATAGTTACTTTAGGACCGAGAATTCTTAGAACCGAAACTGCTGGTATTGCAACAGTTGCCACGGTCTTGTATGAGCTACAAGACTAGCTTTAAAGAAAGGTAAAAAGAAAGATGAATTATACGCAAAGAGAAAAATTGGTAGATAAATTATGTGGCGTAGGCCTTATGCTTATTTTGGTTGAGATTGTTTATCAAGTTATAATTAGTGCTTTTACTGAATTTAATTATAATTTGTCAAACGTTACTACATGGGTTTATGTAGCAAGTGGAATTATACTTGCTATTGCAGTTGGAATACTTGTATATGCGTATTTGAAAAAGAACGGTAGCAAGGCTGTATATGGTTTAGAGCTTCTTGTGCTTGCTATTACTGCTGTGACTATGCCTGGTACATACTTGACATATCCTGCACCTTTTAATAAATTAAACAAGGTTTATCCTATTTTATTTTTAGTTTATTATATAGGTAAAGCTATATATGTTATAATTGATACAAATAAATTAAATACCAAGAGTAGCAAAAAGAAAGCTAAGAAGAAGAGGTAAAATATAATGATAAAAAGTATGACTGGTTATGGTCGTGGAAAGCTAGAATCTGATGGAAGAGAGTTTATTGTTGAAATAAAGTCTATAAATCATAGATATAATGACACTTCGATTAAGATGCCAAGATATTTAAGCTTTTTAGAAGATAAAGTTAGACAATATGTTACTAAGAGTATTTCGAGAGGCAAGATTGAAGTATATATTTCTGTTAATAATATTAGTGCAGAAAGCAAAAATGTAGTTATAGACAAAGAACTTGCTGGTGAATATGTTAATGCCATGAGAGACATGATTGCTCTTTATGGTCTTAAAGATGATATATCTGCATCTGCTCTTATGAGACTTCCAGACATCATTAGAAATAAAGATGTTGATGATGAAGAAGAGTATTGGGAGCCTTTAAAAAATGCTTTAGATATTGCTCTTACAAATCTAGAAGAAGCTAGAGAAAAAGAAGGTGCAAGATTAAAAGCAGATATCTTAGAAAGAATAGGTACAATTTCCAAATATGTGGATACTGTTAAAGAAAAATCTGCAGGATTATTAGAAGAGTACAGAAACAAGCTAATTAATAGAGTTAATGAATTGAATGCAAATAACATAGTTGATGAAAACCGTATTGGAATAGAAGTTGTTTTATTTGCAGATAAATCTAGTATATGTGAAGAAGTTACAAGACTAAAAAGTCACATAGCATCTTTAGAAAAGATGTTAGATGTAGATGGACCTATAGGTAAAAAAATTGATTTTCTAGTTCAAGAAATGAATAGAGAAACAAACACGATAGGTTCAAAAGCTAATAGTGTAGGAATTACTAATTATGTTGTTGAAATGAAAAACGAAATAGAAAATATTCGTGAACAAGTTCAAAATATAGAATAAAGGAGTTGATATACTATGAAGTTTATTAATATCGGGTTTGGTAATATTGTTTCTGCACATAGACTTATTGCCATAGTTAGTCCTGAATCTGCACCAATTAAAAGAATTATACAAGATGCTAGAGATACAGGTAAGTTAGTTGATGCTACTTATGGTAGAAGAACAAGAGCAGTTATTATAATGGATAGCGAGCATGTCATTTTATCAGCAGTTCAGCCTGAGACGGTTGCAAACAGACTGGATGATGATGAAGATGAAGCTACAGAAAATCTAAATTAGGAGGAAGAGAAAATGATCGTAAAACCAAGTATAGGTGATTTACTAAAGAAAGCTCCAAACGGTAAGTACTCTTTGGTAATAGGAACAGCAAAAAGAGCAAGACAAATTTCACTTGGAAGTCCAAGACTTGCAAATACTAAAGTGGAATCAGATGTAACAGCTGCAGCGATTGAAATCGACGAGGGCAAAGTTAAAATAAGTGATGATGAGAATACTGAAGAGTAATTAAGATGAGACAATTATTTAATTAATATAAGCATTTATAAAGGGTTAAAATTAGTTGCTTTTTGATTAATTTTAGCCCTTTTAAATTGTAGACATATAGAGGAGGATAAAATGGGATTTTTTAGTAAATTGTTTGCTGGATATAGCGAACGAGAGCTTAATAAAATTA
>ERZ825670.3400-NODE-3400-length-13543-cov-6.591637_pt1 | contig 13543 bp, 10 predicted proteins | sample MGYA00519929_ERZ825670 | MGnify/ENA primary metagenome ERZ825670 (study PRJEB31778, sample SAMEA3449207) | human gut metagenome | biome: human gut; feature: human-associated habitat; material: faeces | place: United Kingdom | collected 2010/2012 ...
TTGACCGCTGCCACTCGTTCGCCGTGCTTTATCTGCCACCGGCAGCGCACGGCTCTCTCCCCGCCGCAGCATCCATCTGGTATTACACCGCACTATCTTTTTATCTCTCCTCCAGTCTCGCTTGCACTCGCCAGCCCCCTCACAGAGGGGGCCTTTGGGGGGCGGTGCGGCGTTCGGCAGACGCTGCGTTTATCCGCGGCGGCCTGTGGTCATGCCGCCCTACGAACGTTTGCCGTAACCGCTGCGTATCCCGGCGGGCCGATGTGGGCATCGGCCCCTACGGAACGTTTATCGCACCCTTTCTCGCATTACATACACAACAAGGAGCAACTATGTTACAGAGAATTCTCGTGGCGGTGGTGGGTATCCCGCTGCTGCTGTTTGTTTTGATCATCGCGCCGGACTGGGCCACGGCGCTGCTGCTGTGCGCGCTGTGCACCGTGGGCGCTCACGAGCTGCTGGCGGCGGCCTGCCGCAAGGAGCTTTGCCGCCGCTGGTGGGGCCTGAGCGCCATCATGGGCGTGACGGTGGTGCTGCGCACGTACCTGGCCGGGATCGGTCAGGACGGCGCGGCGGCGCTGATGGAATGGCTGCTGGCGGCATGGCTGGTGCTGCTGTTCGTCAGCGTGGTGGTGGAGTACGGCACGCCCCGTGCACTGGCCTTCCGGGATGTGTGCACCATCCTGATGGCGGGTATCGCCATCCCGCTGGCCTTCCAGTGCCTGATGCAGCTGCGGCTGATGGAGCACGGCGGCGGTCTGGTGATGATCCCGCTGGTGGCGGCCTTTTCCTCCGACTCGGCGGCGCTGTTCGCCGGGATGGCGCTGGGCAGGCACAAGCTGGCTCCGGCCGTCAGCCCCAAGAAAACCGTGGAGGGCTCCATCGGCGGTCTGGCCGGCGGCATGCTGGGCATTGTCATCTTCCGCATCGTGTTCTTTCTGGTGACGGAGGTGCAGCTGAACATCGCGTGGTGCGTGCTGCTGGGACTGGTGGGCGCTGTGCTGGGCCAGTTGGGCGACCTGAGCTTCTCCGCCATCAAGCGGGAGTGCGGCGTCAAGGACTATGGCCGTCTGCTGCCCGGTCACGGCGGCGTATTGGATCGGTTTGACAGCGTGATCTTCGCGTCGCCGGTGGTGTGGCTGCTGATCAAGAGCATCACCCTGTATTGAGGAAAGCTATCATGACGAAAACCATTGCCCTGCTGGGCAGCACCGGGTCTATCGGGCGGCAGACGCTGCAGGTGGCCCGGGAATTGAAGCTGCGGGTGGCCGCGTTGGCCGCCGGCAGCAGCGTGGAGCTACTGGAAGCGCAGGCGCGGGAATTCTCCCCGCGCCTTGCGGTGCTTTATGACAAGGACGCGGCGGCAGAGCTGCGGCAGCGTCTGCGGGACACGGATATCGAGGTGCTGGCGGGGCCGGAGGGCCTTCTGGCGGCGGCACAGGCGGAGGAAGCCGACACCGTGGTCACTGCCGTGGTGGGCAGCGTGGGACTGGAACCCACGCTGGCGGCCATCCGTCTGGGACGGCGCATCGCCCTTGCCAACAAGGAGACGCTGGTGTGCGCCGGTGAGCTGGTGATGGCGGCGGCGCGGGAGTACGGCGCGGACATCGTGCCGGTGGACAGCGAGCATTCCGCCATCTTCCAGTGCTTGCAGGGCTGCGCCGACCGCCGGGAGATCAAACGCCTGATCCTGACCTGCTCCGGCGGGCCGTTCTTCGGCAAGCGCTACGAGGAGCTGGAACACATGACGCCGGCGGACGCCCTGAAGCACCCCAACTGGAGCATGGGCGCCAAGATCACCATTGACTCCGCCACCCTGATGAACAAGGGGCTGGAGGTCATCGAGGCCATGCGGCTGTACGGCCTGCCGCTGGAGCAGGTGAACGCGGTGATCCACCGGCAGAGCGTTATCCACTCGCTGGTGGAGTTCCGGGACGGGGCGCTGCTGGCTCAGCTGGGCACGCCGGACATGAAGCTGCCCATCCGCTACGCCATGACGTGGCCGGAGCGGGCGGCCTCGCCGGAGGAACCCCTCGATCTGCTGAAGTGCGGGGCGCTGACCTTTGACGCCATCGACGAAACGGCCTTCCGCTGCTTCGCGCTGGCTCGGCAGTGCGCCAAAGAGGGCGGCACCGCCTGCGCCACCCTGAACGCCGCCAACGAGGAGGCGGTCTGGGCCTTTCTGCGGGGCGAGACCGGCTTCAACGGCATCCACCGGACGGTGGAAACGGCATTGGATCGGGCGACGGTGAAATACCGGCCAAGCCTTGCGGATATACTGGAAGCAGACCGTCTTGCCCGGGAAACGGCGCGGGCGGTACTGTCACGATAAAGGAACGGTAAGCTATGACGACCATTGTGTATATTCTGGTGGCCATCCTCATTTTCGGCATTCTCATTGCCGTCCATGAGCTGGGCCACTTTCTGGCGGCCAAGGCCTGCGGCGTGACCGTCAACGAATTCTCCATCGGCATGGGGCCCGCGTTGTGGAAAAAGCAGAAGGGCGAGACGCTGTACGCCCTGCGGGCCATCCCCTGCGGCGGCTTCTGTGCCATGGAGGGGGAGGACGAGGACTCCGACGATCCCCACGCCCTGTACCGGCAGGGCTTCTGGGCCAAGCTGGTGATCTTCGCCGCCGGGGCCTTCATGAACTTCGTCACGGGACTGCTGATTCTGGTGATCCTGTACAGCGGCGCGAAAGCCTTCTACGACCCCACCATCACCGCCTTTGCCGACGGCTGCCCGTTACAGGGCGAGAACGGCTTGCAGGTGGGCGACAAGCTGCTGTCCATCGACGGCGAGCGGGTGTATATGTACTCCGACGTGGGGCTGCTGCTGGGGCTGAACAAGGACAGCACCTTCGACCTTGTGGTGCGGCGTGACGGCGAAAAGGTGACGCTGAAGGATTTCTCCATGGAAAAGCGGCAGTACACCGACCAGAACGGCAAGCCCTACACCGGCTACGGCATGTTCTTCGGCGTGAAGGAGGCCACATGGGGCGACCGGCTGGCCAACAGCTGGAACGGGGCCATGGACTTTGTGCGGCTGGTGCGGCTGAGCCTGAAAATGCTGGTGACGGGGCAGGCGGGCGTCCGTGACCTCAGCGGCCCGGTGGGCATCGTGTCCACCATGACCACCGTGGGAGAATCCGCCGCCACCGTGGGCGACGCCATCGCCGATATTGCCTATCTGGCGGCGCTGATCGCCGTGAATCTGGCGGTGATGAACCTGCTGCCGCTTCCGGCACTGGACGGCGGCAAGATTTTCTTTCTTGTGGTGAACGCCGTCTCCATGGCGGTCATCAAGAAGCAAATTCCCCTGAAATACGAGAACTATATCCACTTTGCGGGGCTGGTGCTGCTGCTGGCGCTGATGGCGCTGGTGACGTTCAGCGACGTGTGGAAGCTGTTTAGCTGAAAGAGGGGATGACTGTGAGCAGACAAATGAACATCGGCGGCGTGGTCATCGGCGGCGGCGCGCCCGTGGCCATCCAGTCCATGTGCAACACCGCCACCGAGGATGTGGCCGCCACCGTGGCGCAGATTCTCCGTCTGGAGCAGGCGGGGTGCCAGATCATCCGGGTGGCTGTGCCCACCATGGAAGCTGCCGCCGCCATCGGTGCTATCAAAAAGGCCATCCATATCCCGCTGGTGGCGGATATCCACTTTGACTACCGGCTGGCGCTGCGGTGCGCCGCCGAGGGCGTGGACAAAATTCGCATCAACCCCGGCAACATCGGTTCTCATGAGCGGGTGCGGGTGGTGGCGGAGACCTGCCGGGAGCACCGCATCCCCATCCGCATCGGCGTCAACGGCGGCTCACTGGAAAAGCCGCTGCTGGCGAAGTACGGCGGCGTGACGGCGCAGGCGCTGGTGGACAGCGCCATGGGGCACGTGCAGCTTTTGAACGACTGCGGCTTTGACGATATCTGCCTGTCGGTGAAGTGCTCCCACGTGCCCACCAACATGGCGGCGTACAGCCTGCTGTCCCGCGAGACGGACTATCCCCTGCACCTTGGCGTTACCGAGGCGGGCACGCCGGAAATGGGCGTGCTGAAATCCGCCATCGGCATCGGCGGGCTGCTGTGTCAGGGGGTGGGCGACACCATCCGGGTCAGCCTCACCGCCGACCCGGTGGAGGAGGTCATCGCCGCCAAAAAGATCTTGCAGGCGGCGGGCATCCGGAAGTCCGGGCCTGACCTGATCTCCTGCCCCACCTGCGGCAGGACGAAGTATGACATGATCCCCATTGCCTGGGAGGTGGAGCGGCGGCTTCAGGGCTGCACCAAACCCATCACCGTGGCGGTGATGGGCTGCGCCGTCAACGGCCCTGGCGAGGCGCGAAGCGCCGATGTGGGCATCGCCGGCGGCGACGGCGAGGGCCTGCTGTTCCGCAAGGGCGAGATTTTGTACAAGGTGCCCCAGGACAAGCTGGTGGACGCCCTGATGGCGGAGATTGAAAGGTTGTAAAAGAGCCGGCGGTAGAATGTGCGTAGGGGCGGGGTGCCCTCACCCCGCCGCGACGTGTGAATACCACCCCAACCCCATCACCTACCACACAGAGAAAAGGATGACACTATGACGGACAGAATACCGTTTTTTGATTTTTTTGACCGGTTTGTGCCGCCCCGTGAGCTGCGGCTGATGCTGCATGACGCGGCGGTGACAGGCGGCGTGCTGAACCGGGCCGAGCGCACCATGGAGCTGGAGGTCGAGACCGGCGAAGCGCTGCCGGACGCGGCGGTGGAGGCCGTGCGGCAGCTGCTGATGGAGGAATACCGCCTGCGGCAGCTGCGGATGATGGTGCGCATCGTCCAGCCCGGCAAGAAAACGAAGGATATCCTGATGGGCAAGCCCATCAAGGGCAAGCCCATCCCCATGGTGGAGCTGAACCCCAAGATGGGCGCCATCGTGCTGGAGGGCAAGGTCTTTGCCGCCGAGCTGTACGAGACGCGGCGTCGTGGCCTGTGGTGCCTGACCTTCGATATGACCGACTACAAGGGCAGCGTCACCGTCCGCAAATACATGGAGGAGGCCGAGGCCAAGCCGCTGGACGGCGCGGTGAAGGCCGGCATGTGGCTGCGGGTGCAGGGCATCGTGGAGCTGAGTCGCGACGGCAAGGATATCCAGCTGCGGCCCCTGAACATCACCAAGGTGGGCCACCAGGGCCGCAAGGACACCAACCCGGAAAAGCGGGTGGAGCTGCATCTCCACACCCGCATGTCCAATATGGACGCCCTGACCGACACCGAGTCGGTCATCAAGCAGGCCATCGAATGGGGCCACCCCGCCATCGCCGTCACCGACCACGGCGTGGCGCAGGCCTTCCCCGACGCGTGGCACACTGCCAAGGGGAAGATCAAAATTCTCTACGGCATCGAGGGGTACTTCGTCAACAATCTGGACGACCGCGTGGCTGTTCACGGCGGGCAGGATCAGCCCTTTGACGACGAGATCGTCTGCTTCGATATCGAGACTACCGGATTGAAGGTCACCACCGAGGCCATCACCGAGATCGGCGCGGTGGTGCTGAAAAACGGCCAGATCACCGACACGTTCCAGACCTTTGTGAACCCCCAGCGCCGCCTGACGCCGGAGATCATCGGCCTGACGGGCATCACCGACGCCATGCTGGCGGACGCGCCGTCCCTGAAGGAGGCGCTGACGGCCTTTCTGAAATTCGTCAACGGCCGTCCGTTGGCGGCGCACAACGCGCCCTTCGATATCAGCTTCATCCGGGCGGGCTGCGAAAAGGTGGGCCTGCCCTTTGACCCCACCTATGTGGACTCGCTGATTTTGGCCCAGAACCTGCTACCGGAGCTGCACAAGTACAAGCTGGACATCGTGGCGGACTATCTCGACCTGCCCGCCTTCAACCACCACCGCGCCAGCGACGACGCGGGCATGGTGGCCTATATGCTGGTGCCGTTCTTCCAGAAGATGCGGGACGAGCTGCACATCCACCGCATCCAGCAGATCAACAACGAAATGGCGAAGCTGCGGCCCAGAAGCGCTAAGTCCAACCGTTTCCCCAAGCACATCATCATTCTGGCGAAGAACAAGCTGGGCCTGAAGCACCTGTACCAGCTCATCACCGCCTCCAACCTGCAATACTTCCACCGGGTGCCCACCATCCCCAAGACGGAGCTGGCGGCCCACCGGGAGGGGCTTATCATCGGCTCGGCCTGCGAGGCGGGCGAGCTGTTCCGGGCGGTGGCGGATCACCGGGAGTGGGCGGAGCTGAAGCGCATCGCCAGCTTTTACGACTATCTGGAGATCCAGCCGGTGTGCAACAACATGTTCATGCTGCGCAACGGCGACGTGCAGTCGGTGAAGGAGCTGCAGGATTTCAACCGCACCATCGTGAAGCTGGGCGAGGAGCTGGGCAAGCCCGTCTGCGCCACCGGCGACGTGCATTTTCAGGAGCCGGAGGACGAGGTGTACCGCCACATCCTGCTGGCCAGCAAGAAATTCTCCGACGCTGACGCGCCGCTGCCCATCTACTTCAAGACCACCGACGAGATGCTGAAGGAATTCTCCTATCTGGGGGCGGAAAAGGCCCGTGAGGTGGTCATCGTCAACCCCCGGAAAATCGCCGATCTGGTGGAGGAGATCGAGCTGCTGCCGCCGGGACAGCTGTTCCCGCCCCGGCTGGAGAACTCCGAGCAGGAGCTGAACGACATGGTGTGGGCCAAGTGCCACGCCATGTACGGCGAGAACCCGCCCCAGCTGATCGTGGACCGGCTGAACGTGGAGCTGGCCAGCATTCTGGGCAAGTACGACGTGGTGTACATGTCCGCCCAGAAGCTGGTGCAGCGGAGTCTGGAAAACGGCTATCTGGTGGGCTCGCGTGGCTCCGTGGGCTCGTCGCTGGTGGCCTATATGTCCGGCATCACCGAGGTGAACTCCCTGCCGCCCCACTACTACTGCCCCAACTGCCAGTACGTGGAGTTCCAGACCGATCCCCAGTACGGCTGCGGCGCGGACATGCCCGACAAGGACTGCCCCCAATGCGGCACGCGGCTGAAAAAGGACGGCTTTGACATCCCCTTTGAGACGTTTCTGGGCTACGGCGGCGGCAAGGTGCCGGATATCGACCTGAACTTCTCCGGCGAGTATCAGTCCCGCGCCCACCGCCACGCTATCGAAATGTTCGGCAAGACCCAGGTGTTCCGGGCGGGCACCATCGGTACGCTGGCGGAAAAGACCGCCTTCGGCATGGTGAAGAAGTATCTGGAGGAGAAGGGCGAGACCGCCTCCAATGCCGAGATGAACCGTCTGACACAGGGCTGTGTGGGTGTGCGCCGCACCACCGGCCAGCACCCCGGCGGTCTGGTGGTGGTGCCCGACGACATGGACGTGGAGGACTTCACCGCCGTGCAGCACCCCGCCGACGACGCCAACAGCGACACCGTTACCACCCATTTTGAATACCACTGCATGGAGGACAACCTGCTGAAGCTGGACATGCTGGGTCACGATGACCCCACCATGATCAAGTACATGGAGGATCTCACCGGCGTCAACGCCCGGCAAATTCCGCTGGACGACCCGGACACCATGTCCATTTTCACCTCCTCCAAGGTGCTGGGGTACGAGAATGACGAGATACTGGGCCCCACCGGCGCCGTGGCTATCCCGGAGTTCAACACCCGGTTCACCCGCCAGATGCTGGTGGACACCCAGCCGGACAACTTTAATACGCTGGTGCGTCTGTCGGGCTTCTCCCACGGCACCGACGTGTGGCTGGGCAACGCCCGAGACCTGATCGTCAGCGGTACGGCCACGGTTCTGGAAACGGTGGGCTGCCGCGACGATATCATGCTGTACCTGATCTCCATGGGGCTGGACCCCAAGATGAGCTTCAAGATCATGGAGGCTGTCCGTAAGGGCAAGGTGAAGAAGGGCGGCTTCTCCGAGGGCTGGGAGGAGGCCATGCGGGAGCACAAGGTGCCCGACTGGTACATTGAGTCTCTTGCCAAGATCGGCTATCTGTTCCCTAAGGCTCACGCCGTGGCCTATGTGATGATGGCCTTCCGCATCGCGTGGTTCAAGGTGCACAAGCCGCTGGCCTTCTACGCCACGTTCTTCTCCATCCGTGCCAAGGCCTTTGACGCGGAGTACTGCTGCGCCGGTCTGGACGCCGTGAAGCGGAAGATCAGGGAGATCGAGAACAACAAGGACGCCACCAACGTGGAGCAGGATCTGATGGTGACGCTGGAGGTGTGCTACGAGTTCTATCTCCGGGGCTTCCACTTTGACACCATCAATATCTACGAGTCCGACGCCACCCACTTCCGCATCATCGGGGATGACGCGCTGCTGCCGCCCTTTGTGTCAGTGCACGGTCTGGGCGAGGCGGCGGCGCTGGCCACCGTGGAGCAGCGCAAGGGCAAGGAGTTCATCTCCATCGAGGAGTTCGCCATGACCTGCAACAAGCTCAGTAAGACCCACATCGAGCAGCTGAAGGCGCTGGGCGCCTTCGCCGGCATGGCGGAGACCAGTCAGGTGAGTTTGTTTTAAGGAAAAGAACCGGCCAAAGGCCGGTTCTTTTTGGCGGTTGGGGCGGTGCGGCGCAGCGAACCTCCGCCCCTACAACCGACCACCGTACCCATCCGTATAACGGCGGCGGCCTGAGGGCAGGCCGCCCTACGGAGCAATGCCGTACCCCTCCGTTTACCCCGCCGCCGCAACAAAAGAACCTCCTTTTGAAAAAAGGCGGTTCTTTTTATCAATCAAACGGGAAAGCGTCCCTCAGTCCTCTTCCCGGCGGAGCTTGCGCTCCAGCTCGCGCAGCTTGGCGCGGCGCTCCTTCATGGCGGCGGAAGCGGCCTCCAGACGGGCGGCAAGCTCCTCCATGGCCTCGCCGTTCTTGCGGCGGCGGGCCTGCTCGTTCAGCAGCTCCTTCGTGCGGCGCTGGGCGTCCTTGAAGTCCCGGCGGGCCTGCTTCAGCCGCTCCATCATGGCGCGGGGATGGGCCTGCAATTCGGGATACGCCTGATGGATACGGCGCAGGAACAGGTTCCGGTCACGCAGCAACTCGTGGACGCGGCGGCTGATCTCCTCGGTGCTGTCGCCCTCCTGGGCGTCGATCTCTCTGCGGACAATGTCCATCATCACGTGGGACACCACGCAGTCCGACACCAGCAGCGTCACGATGGCGATGGCGGCAAAGTGCAGCCAGAACAGCGGCAGCTTTTCGATCAGCCGGAAGTACACCGGGTCGATCCACACCACGATCACCACACTGGCCAGACCGAACAGCATCAGATTGCCGATCCACACCCGGCCGTTCAAGTTCATGGGCTTCTGGCTGTAGTCCCACCAGCGGGCATGGAACGCCTTCTCCATGTACCAGCTGATGAAGTACTCCAGTCCGCCGCAGATGAAAAAGCCTGCCAGAAAAATTTCGCCCGGCGTGCCGCCCCGGATGCCCACAAGGCCGCCCACCAGCACCGTCACCAGCACCACGCCGCTGCCGTAAATGGGGCAGTAGGGGCCGATGAGGAAGCCACGGTTGATGAACCGGTGGTACTGGATATATTTCAGCGTGACCTCCATCATCCAGCCCAGCACGGAGAACACAAAGTACAGCACGATCAGTTGGCACAGCAGCGTCCAGTTCATAAGGGGCACCTCACGCGTCAGCAGTAGTGACATTATTATAGAGATACTGGGATATTTTGTCAAGAAATACAAAAAAGGTGTTGCTTTTTTGTTAAAAGATGATATGATAGTTGGACTGATTGGGGGTGTTTCGCGCCCCACAGAGTTCTGCCGCACCTTTTTTGTGCGGCGGGGAGAGGGCACCCCGCCCTACGGAGCAACACCGTACCCTTGGCTCTCCCAAAGGGAGAGCCAAGGGTCTGTACCCCGCCGCTGCCCCACACGATAAACAAAAGGAGGATCACCCCCATGGCTCGTACCGGCCGCTATGAGATCGACATGTGCAGCGGCAAGCTGCTGCCGAAAATACTGACCTTCGCCCTGCCGCTGATGTGCTCCAGCGTTTTGCAGCTGCTGTTCAATGCGGCGGACATCGTGGTGGTGGGCAAATTCGCCGGGGATAACTCTCTGGCCGCCGTGGGCTCCAACGCCGCCCTCATCAACCTGATGGTGAACCTGTTCGTGGGATTGTCGGTGGGCGCCAACATTCTGGCCGCCCGCTACACCGGCGCGGGAAACCGGGAGGGCCTGCGCCAGACGGTGCACACCTCCATGCTGCTGGCCCTCCTCAGCGGCATTCTGCTGGCGGTGGTGGGCGTTATCACCGCCCGGCCATTGCTGCACCTGATGCAGGTGCCGGACTCGATCTTGCCGCTGGCGGCGCTGTATCTGCGCATCTACTTTCTGGGCATGCCCGCCGCCATGCTGTATAACTTCGGCGCGGCGCTGCTGCGCTCAGTGGGCGACACAAGGCGGCCCCTGTACTACCTGATCGCCGCCGGCATTGTCAACGTGGCGCTGAACCTGCTGCTGGTGATCGTGTTCCAGCTGGACGTGGCGGGCGTGGCCATCGCCACGGTGGTCAGCCAGTGCCTGTCGGCCTTCCTGGTGGTGCGCTGCCTGATGCACGAGGAGGGCGATATCCGCCTTGAGCTGCGTGAGCTGCGCATCACTCTGCCCCGGCTGGGACAGATTCTGGAGATCGGCATTCCCTCCGGCATTCAGGGCGTGGCCTTCTCTCTGTCCAACGTCATCATTCAGGCCTCCATCAACGGCTTCGGCGAGACGGTGATCTCCGGCAACACCGCCGCCAGCAATATCGAGGGCTTTATCTACGTGGCCTGCAACGCCTTCTGTCAGGCCAACATGGCCTTCACCAGCCAGAACTACGGCGCGGGCAAGCTGGAACGGCTGAAGCCCATCGCCCTGTGCTCCGCCGCCTGCTCGGCGTCGGTGGCAGTCATCGGCGGTATGCTGTGCTGGGTATTCGGGCCGCAGCTGCTGCATATCTACTCCAACAGCGACACGGTGGTGGCCGCCGGTATGGCGCGCATCGCCATCATGTTCCCCCTGTACATTCTGTGCGGCCTGATGGACGTGATCGTTGGCTCCATCCGGGGCATCGGCTATTCCATCACTCCCATGATCGTCACGCTGCTGGGCGCCTGCGCCTTCCGGGTGGTGTGGATCGCCACCATTTTCCGGGTGCCCCGGTTCCACACACCGGAGACCATCTACTGGTCGTACCCCATCTCGTGGGCGCTGACGTTCCTGACCCACCTGGTGTGTCTGGTCATCATGATGCGCCGGCTGTACCGCAGGGAGGGCATTGTGTCCAAGCATCACCACCTGACCCACCGCCACACGGCGTAAAAAAATTTTTGAAAAAAGCGGGAAACTTTCCTTTCTGCGCTGCGTCTAAAGGGACGTAATCCAACAGAAAGGATGGGTTTTTCCCATGAAAACGATGAAAAAGGTAACGGCGCTGCTGCTGGCGCTGATGATGGTGCTGTCTCTGGCCGCCTGCGACGGCAAGACCGACAACGGCGGTAACAGCGACAACAACGGCAGCGGCGGCAAGGATCAGCCCGCTGCGGTGGACATGACGGCGCAGGAGGTGCTGGACGCCCTGAAGGAAAAGCTGGGCGACAGCTACGGCTGCGATCTGGCCGAGGATGAGAGCCGCATGACCGGCTATTATGAGCTGGACATGAGCAAGATCGACAGCTGGGCCGCCGAGAGCAGCGAGAACAGCGCCCTCGACCCCAGCACCGCCGTTGTGCTGAAGGTGAAGGACGGCTACGCTCAGGACACCGCCGCGCTGCTGCAAACCGGCTATCAGCAGGTGCTGGATTACTGCCGCATGTACAGCATGAACGTGGCGCAGGTGGAGCAGGCCCGTCTGTTCGTCAGCGGCGACTATGTGGCGCTGCTGATCCTGGGGCAGGGGCCTGACGACAGCACCGCCGACGAGGCGAAGCTGGCGCAGGACGAGGCCGCCAAGGTGGACGCCGCGTGGCAGGACATCTTCGGCTCCGCCGCCAACCAGCTGGTGGTGAAGTAAGCGCTGACCGTGGGGCAGGGGAGAGCCTCTGCCCCACGGCACATGAAAAAAACCGCCGCAGGGCAAATTCCCTCTTGCAATTTGCCGCGACATGTCGTACAATAGAAGAGAACTGAATAACAGGACGGCGCGCCGGTCTTGCGGGACTGGCGGCGGAATGGGGTGAGAGTCCCCGCGAGAAGGTCACTGTGATGCCCGCCCGGACGGGATAAGTCAGGTACGCAATGCGCTGCTCCTGGGCTTTCGCCATTCCCGAAGCCGAAGCACGAAGTGTTATCTGCGCACGACCTGCTTTGGCCGTGCGCTTCTCTTTTTCGCACGGCTGGGTATGGCTGTGCGCCTTTTTTCTTCCCGCAGCCGAACGCGGCGCAGAGCCGCAGCTTTCCATAGACAGGTGGGCGGGGTTTGCCGACCCCGCCCACCGCACCTCAATATGTGCGGCATAACCCAAGAAGGATGCTACAGCGGCATAGCCGCTGAGATCGACACTAAAAATATGCCACTGGCATATTTTCTTAACGTGTCGACACCGGCATGTTTTCTTAACGCCCCGACCCCGCCCACCGCACCTCATTCATAACGTTCGGAGTGCTCCACGACCCTTCTCCACACCTGTGGGGCGGCTCCGCGGCGTTGTCATACAACATGATACTTCCCCCTTATACCAAAAGCGGAGACGCAGCGCGTCTCCGCTTTTGGTATAGGGACTTCCCGTGGCCGCATAGCCTGACAGGGAGAGGAGGGGTGGTTATGTTGAACGCGGCGCTGCTGCTGTTGTGCCAGAGCATGTTCTGGTCGCTGCATCTGGCAGGCGGCAGCGGTTCGTTTCCCCGGCCGCTGACAGCGGAGGAGGAGCGGCAGTATCTGGAGCTGTGCGCCAAGGGCGATCTGGACGCCCGCAACGTGCTGGTAGAGCGCAACCTGCGCCTTGTGGCGCATATTATCAAAAAATACTACACCCAGGCGGAGGAGCAGGAGGACTTGATCTCCATCGGTACCATCGGGCTCATCAAGGCGGTGAACACCTTCAAGGCCGACAAAGGCATCCGGCTGGCAACTTATGCGAGCAGATGTATTGAAAATGAAATCCTTATGTACTTCCGGCGAACGAAGAAGCTGCAGGGAGAGGTGTCTCTCAACGAGGCCATCGAGACAGACGGCGACGGCGCGGAGCTGTCCATCGGCGACGTGGTGGGAAAGAGCGACACCATGCTGGAGGACCTGCAGGACAAGGACGACCGGGCGCTGGTGCGGCGGCTGGTGGCGGAGCGCCTGACGGAGCGTGAGGCCGACGTGATCCGCCGCCGCTACGGGCTGGAGGGCCGCGTGCCCCAGACCCAGCGGCAGGTGGCGGCGGCGTACAAGATCAGCAGGAGCTACGTTTCCCGGATCGAAAAGAAGGCGCTGGGGAAGCTGGAGGAGGCGCTGCGGGAGTACTGGTAAGAAAAAACGGAGTTGGCTACTAAGCCAACTCCGTTTTTTCAGCCTGTCAAAGAACGCCAGTTCTCGTTATGCGAGAGCTGGCGTTTTAGTC
>ERZ825670.3406-NODE-3406-length-13526-cov-3.018187_pt1 | contig 13526 bp, 8 predicted proteins | sample MGYA00519929_ERZ825670 | MGnify/ENA primary metagenome ERZ825670 (study PRJEB31778, sample SAMEA3449207) | human gut metagenome | biome: human gut; feature: human-associated habitat; material: faeces | place: United Kingdom | collected 2010/2012 ...
TATGCTGATAATTTATATAACTATGTAGTTTCATTTGCCGGTCTTGGAATGACATCGTCGATTCTTAAATATTGTGCGGCGGCAGATACTGAACAGGAAGATAGAGCATATTTTGAATTTGCAATGAAATATGGAACTCTATTTGAAGCTATCTTATCTTTGATTGTAGTACTTTATGTAGCTTTAACTTCGATTCCGTTCCCTAATGCGCGTAGCGTTGTATATGTACTGGTGCTTTATCCTGTTTTTAATAATATATTGGCTACAGTACTTAGTTATTTGAGAGCACATAGCGAGAATGAGGCGTATGCACGTGCTGCTGTGGTTCAGACAACAGTTGTATTTGGATGTAGTGTATGTTTTGTTTTATTGATTGGTATCAAAGGAATTGCATTTGCCAGATACGTGGCGATCATAGTTGCAATCATATCTGTATGGGCAGCACTAAAGAGAAATATTTCTAAAGAGAAAGCGGCGAAGCTGAGTCCGGAACAGATAAAGGCATTTATGGTAATGTCTATCTCATTAATGCTTTCTAATCTGTTTTCACTGATTATGCCAATCAACGAGATGACACTTGTTAATGAATTACTGAGGAATGAAACAATAACAGCAAATTATAAAATTGCTATTATGATTCCCGGTCAGTTGTCATTCGTGACTCAATCAATTATTATTTATTATTTTACTATTATTGCAAAAGCATCAGATGGAAAAGAAGTGTGGAATATTTCAAAGAAAGTTGGTATGATGACAGCAGGAGTTATTGGTATCATAACTGTTGCAGGAGCAGTGCTTAGTCCGTATATCATAAGAATTGTGTACGGAAGTCGTTATGAAGATGCAACTGCTTTATCAACTGTTTTTTGGATAGTATATGCGTTGAATGCAGGAATCAGAATGGTTCCAATGAATTTTCTGCCGGCAATAGGAGTTGCAAAATTCAATGCAATAATGGCAGCAATTTCTTGTGGATTACATTTAATCATTACTTATTTTGCAATCAGTCAATTTGGAATCTGGGGAGCTGGAATTGCAACAGGATTTGTATATGTAGTATCAGGAGTGGTATACTGGGTATATTATCGGAAAAAGTGTTTATATGATTAAATAACAGATTTTATATAACAAGGGGAGAGAACATGTTAGTTTCTTTTTGCGTGATTGCATATAATGAAGAAAAAGCACTTGATTCGTTGTTCAAAGATATTATTGCACAAGATTATCCACATGGAAATATAGAGGTGATTCTTGTAAATGCAATGTCAACAGATCAAACGAGAAGGAAAATGGAACATTTTTCAGAAGAGGATCATGGCTTTAGAAGAGTTGTTGTTTTGGATAATGCGAAGAAAATTCAGGCAGCAGGATGGAATGTAGCAATTACAGCATCAAAGGGCGATATTATTTTAAGAATTGATGCACATACAATGATCCCGCACGATTTTGTATCTAAAAATGTTCAATGTATATTGAGTGGAGAGAATGTGACAGGAGGTAGAAGACCGAACGTCGTAGAAGAAGAAACCCCTTGGAAACATACATTGTTGTTGGCAGAATCTTCTATGTTTGGAAGTAGTATTGCACCTTATCGTAAAGGAAATCACAAAACGTATGTGAAGTCTGTTTTTCATGGAGCATATCGCAAAGAGGTATTTGAAAAAGCAGGGCTTTTTAATGAAAGTTTAGGACGAACAGAAGATAATGAAATGCATTATCGTATTCGAAAAGCAGGATATAAAATTTGTTTTAATCCAGATATTATATCTTATCAGAATATTAGAAATTCATGGTGTGGAATGTTAAAACAAAAATATGGAAATGGGCATTGGATTGGCTTGACGCTTGGAGTTTGTCCGGGATGCTTTTCTATTCATCATTTTGTTCCTTTGGCATTTGTGTTTGCACTGATTTTAACAGGAATTATAGCATTGTTGGGAAACACAGGAATGCTTGTTTGCTTATGCATACTATATGTGATTGTCGATTTGTTAATGTCAGTGTTAGCTGTTCAAAGGCAAAAGTGGTACAATTATTATTTGATGTTGCCATTAATATTTCTATCACTGCATCTAGCATATGGAGTAGGAACCTTAATTGGAATTATAGAAATGCCATTTTGGGTAAGGAAGATTAAGAGGGATAAAAATGAGTAAAGAGAAGATATCATGGAAACAGAAAGAGCAGATTATATTTATATGTGAAATTTTACTATTTGTAATAGGATCTGTGTTATTTTTGGTATCAAGAGTGGGAAATCTCTTTAATCTGGGATTAGTGGCAATCATGATATTATTCTGTATGAATATCCTGTTCAGTATAAAAAACTTTAAAGAAAATTTTTTATATTTTTTCATGCAGCTTACACTTTTTACATTTCAAATCAGCAGACCTTTTATAGGAATGTGCAAAGGCAGAAAATGGTGGGAAGAAAGTTTTCAGAAAGAGGAAAATATTTGGTTTGCATTAACTTTGATTGTTATTACAGAGACTGCGCTTTATATTGGTGCTAACATTATAAAGTTTTTTCATATAAAAATCAGAGAAAACAATACACGTTCTTCAGATAGCATATTTTGTAAAGCAGAATTTGTCAGTAATCTCAGAAAGGTTTCAATGATTGTGTTTTATGTAACAATGTTGTTTTATCTTATTGAGCAATTTGAACCTTTGATTAAAATAGGAACTGGAAATTACTTGGATTATTACACAAATTATTCCAGTAGTCTGCCAGGTTTCTTTCATACATTGGCCTCTTTTGCACGTTATAGTATATGTGTATTTCTTGCTACACTACCAGAAAAGAAAAAAACGTTTATTCCATTGAGCTTATACGTCCTTTCCACGATTCCAAGTTTGCTGATAGGAGTACGGAATCCGGCAATGTTAAGTCTCTTGTTTGTATTATCTTATTATTTACTGCGAGATTATTTAGTAGATGATAAGAAATGGATCGGAAAAATTGAAAAGGGACTCCTTGCTATATGTGCACCAGCTTTAATTATTTTTATGGGAGTATACGCATATATACGTAGTGGCTTAAAGATTGTAACCGGAAACTTTTTAACATTAATTGCTGATTTTTTCTATGGTCAGGGAGTCACATTTAACGTTACAGCAATAGCATATGGATATCGAGAAGGAATCAGACTATCACCTCATTTGAATTTTACATTTGGAGATATTATAGACTATATTTATAGAGGAAGTATAGGACAGAAAATTTTTCATACAGAAGGCTTGACGTCGGCAAATAGTGAATTTAATGCCCTTCATAGCAATAATCTTTCTCATATTCTTTCTTATTTGAGCATGAAAGAAGATTATTTGAATGGTCGTGGACGAGGATCCAATTATTTGGTGGAGACATGGTTCGATTTTGGATATGTTGGAGCTTTTATATTCAGCATTATTTTAGGAATTATTTTACTATATATGGTATATGGTTTTGGAAAAAGAGCGTTGCTTAGTACAATTATTCTTGTCTCATTGCAAAATATTTTCTTTATTCCACGAGCGGAAGCAACTGGATGGTTAACATTTATTGTGTATATTCAATTTTGGCTTTGCATTGCTGTATGCTATGGTGGAACGTTGTTTTGGTATAAGACAAAGCTATTTGACCGGTTGAAAAGAAAAAAAGCTCTATAATTATTTGCAGGGGAGGAAAAGGTATGAAGCGAAGAAAATGGATGGCTTTGATGTTATGTGCGGGAATATTTATGGCAGATTTTTCTGGAATACCGTTAAAAGTGTCAGCAGAACAGGTGGAGCAGGCAGAAACGGTTTTGGATGATCAAGGCACACAGAAAGATGATGGTGAAAATACAGAACTGATTCAAGAGACAGAAGATGATGGTGAAAATACAGAACTGATTCAAGAGACAGAAGATGAAAATAATTCAGAAGCATCGCCAATCGAAACAGAACCGGAAGAAAGAGCGGCAGAAGATACAACAACGGAAGAATTACCATCAACAGAAGTGGTGACAGAATTAAAAACTACAATTGTCAGTAATAAAACAGCAAGAGAATATGTGGACAGAACCGTAGAATTGACAACAAATGTCGAGGATGCGGTCGGAAATGTTGAATACCAGTATACAGAAGAATATAGAGGGGAAACAGCTGTTGTTCAGGAATACGCAGAAAATCCAGTCTATTCATTTAAGACATCTGGCGTTGGTGAACATGTATATCGAGTAAATGTAAAAGATGAAAATGGCAATATAGGGTCAGCAGAGTATAAGATTGAGGTGGTTGCACATCCATCGAAAGTTCTTTCAGGAAAATTAACCAGTAATAAAACACAAAAAGAATATGTAGACAGAAAGATAACGTTAACTGCAGAAGCAACAAATGGATATGGGAATTATCAGTACAGGTTTACTGAGAAGAAAGACGGTGTAGAAACAGCATTACAGGATTATGGTGACACAAATACCTATTCATTTATAACAAAGGAATGTGGCGAACATACATATTATGTTTACATTAAAGATGCAGAGGGACAGGAAATACAGTTATCCTATACGATGACAGTTGTACTGCATCCGCAAAAGAAATTGATAGCAGAGCTTAGTTCGAATAAGACAAATCGAGAATATATACAAAGAACAGTTGTTCTGACAGCAGCAGCCAAGGGCGGCTATGGAAAGATCAAATATCAGTTTTCTGAGACATATGGATCAACAACGGCAGTAAGACAGGCTTATAGTGAGAAAAACACGTATACTTTTAAAACTTCAGGAACGGGACATCATGTGTTTTATGTTGACATGATTGATGAACAGGGACAGAAATCTAGAGCATCTTATGAGATGGATATTGTTGCTCATCCGGATAATGTGTTGACAGGTAGTGTGACAAGTAACAAGACGACAAAAGAATATATCGATAGAAATATCTGCTTAACAGCAAATGCAAAAGGTGGTTATGGTTCACTTAAATATCAGTTTGTAGAATCTTATAATGGAAAAGTAACTGTCGTTCAGAAGTATAGTGAAAAGAAGACGTATTCATTTAAGACAACAGGGCCAGGAACGCATACTTATTATGTATATATAAAGGATAAAGAGAATCAGAGTACAAAACTCAAATATTCCATGACTGTTGTAGTACATCCAGATAAAGTAATAAAAGCAGGTCTCAGAAGCAATAAGACAACGAGAGAATATGCAAAAAGAACTGTTACATTAACTGGCAGTGGAGTGGGTGGATACGGAAAACGTCAGTATCAGTTTACTGAAGTGTATGGAGCAACTACAAAGGTAAGACAGAGTTATAGTTATAAAAACACATATTCTTTTACAACGACGGGGATTGGAACACATATTTTCTATGTGGATGTAAAAGATGATGAAGGCCAGGTGGTACGTGCAACGTACACAATGCAGGTAGTGGTACATCCGGATAATCAGTTAAGAGGTTCCTTTGTAAGTAATACAAATGGTATAGCAAAAAACGGACAAAAAATACAGTTGACTGCAACTTCCAGTGGAGGTTATGATAATGTTCACAAATATCGTTTCAGAGAAGTATATGGTGGAAATAACAAAGTTTTACAAAATTATTCTACTAAAAAGTCATGTGAATTTACGTTCTCAGGAAATGGAGCACATACATATTATGTAGATATACTGGATTCAGAAAGTCAGATTTTAACATTGAGCTTAAGGATAACATCTCCAACCTATGTGGATAGAATGTCAGTATTCTCTACAGTGTCTACAAATAATGAAAATGGAACATATAATATGAGTAGAGCATTAAAGAGCTTTAATCAGGTTGTCATTCAGCCGGGACAGACCCTTTCATTTTTTGGCGTGGCAGGGCCATGTGGAAAAGCAGAGGGATATAAGCAGGCAGGAGTTGTAGGTGGTGTTGGATATGGCGGAGGTATCTGTCAGGCGAGCACAACGCTTTACGGAGCAGCAATAAGAGCCGGACTTACAATTGTTCAGAGAAGAAACCATTCTGTTCCATCTACATATGTGCCGATCGGTCAGGATGCAATGGTAGATTATGGATCATCAGATTTGAAATTCAGAAATGACTATGATTATCCGGTGAAACTGGTGACATATGTCAGTGGAAAAACATTGTATGCTGAAGTTTGGGGAATCCAACCAGACTGGTATGATTATGTTAATGTACGATCATGGAGTACAGGAAGCAAATCAGCGGTTGCTTATAGAGATTATGTTAAAAACGGAAAAACAGTAAAAACAGAACAGCTTCCAAGTTCATATTACAAATAATTTAAAATACCATGTTATAGAAAAAGACTGATTGGAAAATCAGTCTTTTTTTAAACGCATTTTTGTGTTATTATCATAGAGAAATCTGTGGGGAGCAATAAGCCAGAGGAGGTTAAGGTATATGAAAAAGCTATTAGTAGTTGTAATGTTGACAAGTATGGTGCTTTTTTCAGTGGGATGTGAGAAAAACAATGTGGATACAGAACAAAATACTACAGTAGAGGATTCAGGCAATAAGGATACAAGTGAAACGATAGATTCTGAAAAAAATAATCAAAAACAGGAGGAAGAAAAAAGCAATATTTCAGAAGAAAAGCAAGAGATGAAGACGTTGAAAATTTACTATGTGAATGAAAATGCTGAAATCGTTTCGGAAGAGATGAAGACAGAAAACATAGATGATACAACAGTTTGGAATCAATTAATAGAAAAAGGTATTCTGACAGAAGGTTGTAAATTGAACAGTTGTAAAATTGACGAGAATAATAAAACAATAGATCTGGATATGAATACAGAAGTTGGTGAACGTATCAGAAGTATGGGGACCACAGGGAAAGATGAAATACTTACATGTATTGTGAACTCCTATTTGGATACATATAACTGTGAGAAACTTAAATTAACAGAGAATGGACAGGCATTAGATACAGGTGATACAGAGTTAGATGGATACATGAATCACTTCTGATGGAAATAAGAGCAATTGATAAACATAGAAAATAAGTAGGAGGAAAAAATGATATCAAAAATAAGAACTTGTCTGGTCGCAATATTAGCAGCAGCAACTGTGGTTACATCAGTACCGGTTTATGCAACAGACACAAAAGTGGATACAAATATAGAAACAGTTGAAAATCAACCATCAGACAGTGAGCAGATAGAAGAAAATCAAGTTCAGAATGCAATAGAGCAGCACCTGAATTATTTGTACATAGAAAGTCCGTACGTAGAAACTCCGGCAACACAGAGAATTGTTGTTTCCTGGGGGGATGGAACAGAAAATATTGAAGAGATTGATTTAAGTGTAGAACATAATGGGGATACACAAACATGGACTTCTGTAAAATCAGAAGACGGTGTCTTTCTATATGAGAAGGCATATGCAGATGGAGAGGATGGAATTTATACAATAACCAAATTGACAGTAAAGACAGCAGAGATGGAAACAAGTTATTTGCTGTCGGATCTTGGAATGGAAGCAAAATTTGGTGTTAATGAAACATATGAAGGAATGTCAGAATTACAGCCGATTGAAGGACAACCGGATGCAGAAGCAGCAACTGATGAGGAGCAGTATGATGTTGCTGTTATGAGTATTGATGAAGATGGAAATGTGATGGAAGAGTCCAGTATAGAAGATGCATTGGAGAAAGCGGAAGTTGAAGAATATGGTTCGGATGAAGATATTCAGACTTATGCAGAGGATAATGCAAGAGCTGTAGATGATTCGAGAGCTGTCAATAAGAATGTTGTGGTTGCTCTAGATCCGGGACATGATTCAACACACACAGGAGCAGGAGCAAATGGTGTAAGAGAGGAAGTTTTAACTTTAAAGATTGCAAAATATTGTAAGGAAGAATTGGAAAAGTATGCGAATGTGTCGGTTTACATGACACGAACGACAGCAGCATGCCCATATCCAAGCAATAAGAACAGTGGTGGGGATATCAGTGACAGAGTATATGCGGCTGCAAAAGCAGGGGCAAGTATATTTGTTAGCTTTCATTTGAATTCTTCTACATCGACTTCAGCAAAAGGTGCAGAAGTAATTGTACCAAATGATAGTTGGAAACCAGAAGTTGCACAGCAGGGAAAAGAGCTGGCGAATGACATTATGGATGAGCTGACTGCGATTGGTTTGCAGAAAAGATCTATTTATAGTAAAGATACAACACTGGCAGATGAAAAGTATCCAGATGGATCAAAATCAGATTATTTTTCGGTTCAGATTGCAGCGAAAGAAAATAATATTCCTGGAATTATAGTAGAACATGCATTTGTAACGAATACAGGCGATGTAAATACATATCTGAATAATGAAGCTGGGTTAAAAAAACTCGGTGTTGCGGATGCTACTGGTATAGCAAAGTATTTAGGAGTATCTAAGGAAAAAGGAACTTGGGTAGAGGATTCCAATGGATGGAAACATAAAGAAGGCGGAAAATATGTAACTAATTCCTGGAAAGATATTGATGGAAAGAGATATTATTTTGACGCAAATGGATATCGGGTGACAGGCTGGCAGACAATTGGTGGAAAAAAATACTTCTTCATGCCAGAAGGTTATATGATGACCGGTTGGATTTCTTTTGGAAGTACAAGATATTATCTGATGCCCGATGGACATATGCTGACAGGCTGGTGTAGCTTTGGAAGTACAAAGTATTATCTTGCATCAGATGGAAAGATGGTACGAGGTTGGCAGACAATTGATGGAAAACGATATTATTTTAATGATGATGGAGTGATGCAGACAGGCTGGCAGACAATCAATGGAAAGAAATACTTCTTCATGCCGGAAGGTTATATGATGACCGGCTGGATTTCTTTTGGAAGTACAAGATATTATCTGGATAAAAACGGAGTAATGCAGACAGGCTGGCAGACAATCGATGGAAAGAGATATTTCTTTATGCCGGAAGGCTATATGATGCGCGGCTGGATTTCTTTTGGTAAGACAAGGTATTATCTGGATTCTAATGGTGTGATGGTGACAGGAAAACAGGTGATTGACGGGACAACGTATACGTTTGCTTCTGACGGTAAGCTGATTGTAGAGAGTAAACGTGGTTGGAAAACAGTAAATGGAAAAAAATATTATTACAATGAAAATGGAGTAGCAGTAACAGGCTGGCAGACGATCGATGGAAAGAAATATTTCTTTATGCCGGAAGGTTACATGATGACCGGTTGGATTTCTTTTGGAAAAACAAGATATTATTTGGATAAAAACGGAGTGATGCAGACAGGATGGCAATTTATATCCAATACATGGTATTATTTCCGAACCAATGGAACATTGGATGATTCTTGTACTACAGATCAGTTGATGGCTATTTCTGGAAAGACTACTGTGACTGCATCCCAGATGGAAAAATATTTTAAGGCTAAGGGTGCAACATATCCGGCATATTACGCTGAGACGGATGCGCCAACACTTGAAAAGTTCTGTCAGATTTACGTTGAAGAAGCGAATGCGGAAGGAATCAATGGGGCAATTGCATTTACACAGGCAATGAAAGAGACTGCATGGCTTAAATTTGGTGGTGATGTTAAGATTGAACAGAATAATTTTGCAGGACTTGGAACAACTGGTGGCGGCGTTGCCGGAGCATCATTTACTACAGTACGTGAAGGAATACGAGCTCAGATTCAGCATTTGAAAGCATATGGATCCAAAGATGCATTAAAGAATGAATGCGTAGATCCAAGATTTTCATTGGTTACAAGAGGAAGCGCTCCTTATGTGGAATGGCTTGGTCAGAAAGAAAATCCAAATGGATATGGCTGGGCTACAAGTGAAGGATATGGTATTGATATTGAAAAAATGGTGAAGAATCTGCAAACATATTAAAGAAATAATAGTTTGGGCGTCTATTGTAAGTTCAATAGGCGCCTTCTTAGTAAAACGATATTCATTGTTCACTATGCAGATGGAGAATATTCAGAATGAAAAAAATATGTTTTGTTAATTATGATATGACAGTAACAGGAGGAGTTGAGCAAGTCACAACAACTCTTGCCAATGAGTTTTGTAAAGAATATGAAGTATATATTTATGCAATTTTTGGAAAAGGAGGGCATGTTCCATATGACCTGGATCCGAGAATCACATACAGAGCAGAACTAGAAGAAGAGTGTCGAGTACGCGACAGAATTAAGAAGACATTTCAACCATTTAGAGAATTTGTTAGACAAAATCAAATAGATGTAGTTTTCCTTATGGAGAATTATCCTGCTATGACGGTTTCACCGGTTCGTTTTTTTACGAAAGCAAAGTATGTGTTTTGCGATCATGGTGCATTGATGAATGAATGGGAGAAGAAAGATATCCGCTTTTTCCGTTTCTGGGATTCGTTAATTTCACATTGTACAGTGACATTGACGGAGCAGAACAGACAGGATTATATTAGAAAATTTCATATAAATCCAAAGAAAATCCGAAGTATATATAATTGGATCAAACCAGAAATCCTGACTATGCGAAAGAAATACAAAGCGGATTCGAGAAAAATCATCACAGTTGGAAGATTCAGTGAAGAAAAGGGATATGATCTTCTGGTAGAAGTGGCGAAAAAAGTATTGCCTTCTCATCCTGAGTGGGAATGGCATTTATACGGGACGGGAGATACTTTTGACGAGATACACCAAAAGGTGGTAGAATACAATTTAACGTCTCAATTGATTCAGAAAGGGAATGTAAAAGATGTGTATAAGTTGTATAATGAATATGCATTTTTGGTATTACCATCTTACAGGGAAGGATTGCCGTTAGTATTGCTTGAGGCAAAGGCAAGTGGACTTCCTATGGTGAGTTTTGATGTGACAACAGGGCCAAGAGAAATCGTTGAGGAGGGAAAGGATGGCTATTTAATCCCCCCTTATGATTTGGACAAGATGGCAAATCGTATAGAATTGTTGACGGATAGTGAAGAACGAAGAATTGCGTTTTCAAATCATACGATATCGGGTGTAAAAAAATTTGAAAAAGAAGAGATTTATCGACAGTGGACGAATCTGATAGATGAACTGACAATGGAAAGGAAGTAATTGGAAAGTAAATGAAAGTATTACAAGTTGGATTATCCTTTAATCCCGGAGGTATTGAAAGTTTTGTGATGACATATTATAGGAAATTGAGTAAGCAAGGAGTAAGATTTGATTTTATAAGTATGTTTCCACACCTTGCGTATGAAGAAGAAATCAAGTCACTTGGAGGAAAAGTGTTTCATACGTGTGATGCAAGAAAACATCCATTGAAGTTCAGCAGACAAATGAGAAAGATACTTCGAATTGGAAGATATGATGCAGTTCATGTAAATATGCTGTCAGCAGCGAATATAGTACCGCTGATTGTGGCAAGCTATGGAAAGGTTCCAACAGTGATCGCACACTCACATAATTCTTCGACTCCGGGAGTGGTGAGAAATTTGTTGCACAGAATTAACCGACCGTTGATTCCAATGTTTGCTACAAAGTATTTTGCATGCAGTGAATTGGCTGGAAAATGGCTCTTTTCAAAAAAGATCAGAAAGAGTAACAATTATCATCTTATCCACAATGCTCTTGATCTGAAAAAATTTGCTTTCAGTTTGTCAGAACGTGAAGAGATCCGTCATGAACTGGGAGTAGAAGGAAAATTTGTGCTCGGACATGTGGGACGTTTTGAAGAACAGAAGAATCATAAATTTCTCTTAGAAATCTTTCGTGAGGTTGCATCTGCCTGTGAAGAAACTATACTTTTGTTAGTTGGAGAAGGAGAACTTCAGGAAATGATCCAAAAGAAAGCTGAGGAATACGGAATAGAAGATAGGATCAGATTTTTAGGGATCAGAAAAGATGTTGCAAAATTATGGAAAGGAATGGACATTTTTGTATTCCCATCTCTTTTTGAGGGACTTCCTATTGTTGCGTTGGAAGCGCAGGCATCCGGAATCAGGAGTGTAATGGCAGATACGATTACAACAGAAGTGAAGTTAGTTGAAAAAGTGAAATTTCTGTCACTTCAGGATTCACCAAAGGAATGGAGCCGTGTGATTCTTTCTTACAAAGGTGAAAATAGGAGCGAAGAAGAAAATTCAGGAATCAGGCAGGCATTTGCAAAAGCAGGATATGATATTGAAAGCGCTGCGCAGACTCTGCTTTCATACTATGAATAAAATGGAGGAGATATCATGCCGACAATCAGTGTGATCGTACCGGTTTATAAAGTTGAACCATATATAAGAAAGTGTGTGGATTCCATTTTGGGACAGACATTTTCTGATATTCAGGTGATTCTGGTAGACGATGGGAGTCCCGACCAGTGTGGAAAAATATGTGATGAATATGCAAAACAGGACAATCGAGTGGAAGTGATACATAAGGAAAATGGTGGACTTAGTGATGCCAGAAATGCGGGGATTCCCTATGCAAAAGGAGAATATATCATTTTTTTAGACAGTGATGACTATATTGAAAATGATATGTTTGAATATATGTATACACGTATCAAAGATAGCGGAGCAGATATGGCAACATGTGGCTTATATGAAGTGTATAAAGACAGAATCGAGACACAAAAGGAAGAGGTGGATTTTGTCTGCACAGGAGAAGAGGCTTTTCGCTGTATCCTCAGGGGGCATACGATCCGTGGAGAAATATGGAATAAGCTGATCCGGAAAAGCTGTATTGAAGATCTTCGCTTTCCGAAGGGGAGACTGTATGAAGATATTTATTATACTGTAGACCTCATGCAGCGAATTAAGAAAGTGGCAGTAGGAACAAAGCCGAAGTATTATTATCTTCATCGAGAAGACAGTATTACCGGAAAGGCATACCGTCCGAAAGTATTTGACATAATAGATGGATATACAAAGAATTATGAAGTAGTGAAAGAAAAATTTCCATCACTAACACAGGAGGCAGAGTGCCTCTGGATCTGGTCTCGCTTTATTGTTCTGGATAAGATGCTATTACAGGAGGATTATAAGAAGTTAGAAGGATATCAGGATTTGAAACGCTTTATTCGCGGGCATATCCTGACAATCCTGCGAAATCCATATTTTCAGCCAAAGAGAAAGATTTCATCTGTTGTATTGTGCGTAAATACGGGCTTGTACAGGAAGATGGTATTCATGAGTGAGGAAAAGAAAAAGTAGAGGAAAGGAAATCTCATGAGAGGAAAACAGGCATTAAAAAACATGGTGGCAAGTCTGCTTTTACAGGTAATTGTTCTTTTGTCTGGATTGATATTGCCACGTTTTATTCTTGAGGCATATGGATCGAGTGTGAATGGAATGATCACTTCAGTAAATCAGTTTTTAACATATCTGGGCCTGGCAGAAGCAGGAGTAGGAACGGCAACAGTTGTTGCTCTCTATACACCTCTTGCATTGAATCAGACGGAAGAAGTAAATTCAATTCTTTCGGCGTCAAGAAAATTTTATAACAAATCCGGAATGTTATTTCTGGCATTGACACTGGTACTTGTAGGTGTCTATCCGTTTTTTATTTCAGGACAGCTTGAAAATAGTCTTGTGCGTTGGATGATACTTGTTTTGGCAG
>ERZ825670.3408-NODE-3408-length-13525-cov-5.335264_pt1 | contig 13525 bp, 10 predicted proteins | sample MGYA00519929_ERZ825670 | MGnify/ENA primary metagenome ERZ825670 (study PRJEB31778, sample SAMEA3449207) | human gut metagenome | biome: human gut; feature: human-associated habitat; material: faeces | place: United Kingdom | collected 2010/2012 ...
GAACCGACCCCGAATGTCCCCAAGGGCAAAAATGGAACCGACCCCATATGTCCCTCTTTACTTATATTTTTTTCCGTGGTATAATACTTACAGAAATTTGAATTTGAAAAAGGAGGACTCTTTATGGAAAAATCTATAGCAGACTTAGCCGAAAATAAAGTATTAATTTTATATTTGCTAAACAAATTATCTGATGGAATAAAAAGTGACAATTTATATAAAATTGTTTCATCTGCAAATAATATTAACTATTTTTATTTTCAAGAATTATTAACAGATTTGATTGCAACAAACTTAGTTGGATCCTTTACAAAAGACGAAGATACATTTATCAAAATAACCTCAGAAGGTCAAAATTCACTATCACTTACAAAATCACTTTTACCAGGAATTTTAAAATTAAAAGCTGATAATATTTTCAAAGAGGAAATTTCTGATATAGCAGAAGAATCATCTATTGTAACAGAATACATTCCAAAAAACGAAAATAATTATACAGTAAAATGTAAAATTGTAGAAAAAAATGAAACCCTATTTGAATTGTCTACTTTTGCTGGCTCAAGAGATAGAGCTAAACAAATTTCAGATAATTGGAAAAACAATGCAAATATAATTTATCCAAAAATAATTAATTTGCTTTTAAATGGAGAGAATAATGAAAAAAATTAATATAAATGAATTTGTACATACTTTACAAAACACATATCCAGACGCAACCTGTAGTCTGGATTTTGAAACTCCTTTTCAATTAGTAGTTGCGGTTATGCTTTCTGCACAGTGTACTGATGAAAGAGTTAACAAAACCACACCTATATTATTTGACAAATGCAAAACTATTCAAGATTTTGCAAACATTGATATTGCGGAGCTTGAAGCAATTATACATCCTTGTGGATTTTATAAAAACAAAGCAAAAAACATAAAAATATGTGCAAAACAAATTTTAGAGAATTTTGATGGAAAAGTTCCCAAAACTATGGGAGAATTACTCACATTAGCTGGTATTGGTAGAAAAAGTGCCAATGTAATTTTGCTTGAAGCCTTCGGAATAGCAAATGGAATTGCAGTTGATACCCATGCCAAAAGAATTTCTAATAGGATTGGTTTTTCTGGCGAAAATGATCCAGAAAAAATTGAACAAGATTTATTAAAAATATTTCCAAAAAAATATTTAAAAAATATTAATCATCTATTTGTATGGCATGGCAGAAAAACCTGTAATTCACGCAAACCCGGTTGTGAACATTGCACCGTAAAAAAATATTGCAAATTTTACCACAATTTATATCAAAACTAATCATATACAACCGTATATTTATAAAAAAATTGTAAATAATACTTTAATAAGAGGTGATATCTTTGACAAATATCAATTGTACTTTAGATTGTATTTATCAAATTGATGGACAATGCTCTTATGATATTATTTCTAATTCAAATTTATGCACTAATTCTGAATGTGCATATTATAGCAAATTACCTCAAACAAAATTTGCTGTATTACAAAAGCCAGCTCAAAATTAATTGAGTTGGCTCTTTTTATTTTCTATATTCATCTAAAACTTTAGCAAGATATTTCATACTATTCATGCATTGTTCAAGTGTATTGCCTGTTGCTCCAACTTCTATGATACATGCTGCTTTTCCAAGATGTTGATTATATCTGGATTTCCTAACAATCATTGTTTTAAATAACCCTGGGTATATTTCATTTGCTTTTTGTTGTAATTCTATTGCAAATTTCAAATTAGACTGCCAATTTGGATGGTATAATCCTCCACCATTTGTACCAATTACAAACATAAGCTGTGCAACTGTATCTTCACCAATTTTTACACTTGGATCATAATTACTTTTACTTCCAATAGCATCTCTATGTAAATCTATTATAATATCACTCGAATTTGATTTTAAAATATTTTCAACTGTTGCTTTTGACCTTGCATATGAACCTGTATATGCTGGATAATCATGATATGTTTTATCATGATTAACATTAAATCCATAACCCATCAAATAATTTGTAAGTTCATCTCCAACTCTTGCAACAGAAAAATTCAAATCTGTTGTTCTAAAATTTCCAGTTTGTTGATAATTGTATTGTTCTGTTGGAGTATAGCTTTCACATGTGTGTGTATGAAAAATCAAAATATTTTCTTTACTTATATCTAATGTTGTATCTAATACAGAATTATTAATTTCAAAAGATGTTTCATTTTTAATCTTTACTCCATTAATTTCTACATTGCAATTCTCTTTGATTGGATTTTGTGTCACAACCTGCGTGCCTACTTCTGTTGACACTGGTTGAATATCTTCATTTTTGTCTTCTGTATTTTTTTCAGTATTATCAACTTCAATTTGTGTATTATCATCTTTTGATTGCTCTCCCAAAGATTGCTCCATTTGTGATACTCTAGCTAATTCTATATTTAATATTTTTCCTGCAAATGTTTCTTCATCTTCTTCATTATCTTCTTTTATTGTATTATTAGATTTATAATTAGTATTTGCTATTGCTGGAATTTCATTATTTAAACAACTTATCAATTCATCTGATATATTCATTTGCAAAATTTCACTTGTCTTGAATTTATTTATCATTTGAGTTACCATAACTAAAATTATTATGATGCTTATTATTATTACTATTTTCGTTATTGATCTTTTTGCATTTATTATTGTAACATTAAACATATTTCTCTCCTTGTCCCAATGTTCCTATATATAATATATGTTTAATGTTTAGAAAATAGAACTATAAAACATTTTTTATTTTTCTATAAAATTTACAACAACCTAGGCTTTAACTCCAAATAAATTGGCTTTTCCTCTCTAATCATAGTACTTTTGCCATGTCCTGGATACACAATAGTATCATCAGGCAAAAACATAAGTTTTTGCATAATAGAACTTATAACCGCTTCGAAGTCCCCTGTTGGCACATCTGTTCTTCCCCAAGTACCTCTAAATAGCGTATCTCCAGAAAACAGAAGTTTTTCGCTTTTGCAATAAAGACATGAACCTCCAGAAGTATGACCAGGAGTATGAATAACCTCAAATTCTAAATCTCCTAAGTGAAGCAAATCTTTGTCATCAACACGAGCATCTGTTTCAACAGTTATTCCTTTATTACCTATATAAGATGTTAAATTTATATTTATATTTAACAAATTCTCTGCTGCAAGCCTTTGCGTAACAACTTGTCCTCCACATCTTTGTTTTAGCTCTTCAACTCCTCCAATATGATCTCCATGACAATGTGTTAAATAAATATATTTTAACTTTGCTTGTAATATATCAAGCATTTCAATTATTTTATCTACATCTCCTGCTGGATCTATAACCATTGTTTCTTTTGACTTTTCATCTTGAATAATATAACAATTAGTTTTATCTCCTATCCAAGTTTCAATCTTTAGTTCTTTTAAAATCATTATTTTCCCCTCTTCTCTTAACCTTTATTTCTTTCTATTAACTTCATATACACTATCAACTTTTCTAATCTCTCTGATAATCTTATTCAAGCTCTCTAAACTATCCACTTCAATAGTAACTTCAGTTATTGCAATCTTTTCTTTAGTTGCTCTAGCATTTACTCCTAAAACTTTCGCTTTACAGTCATTTAGTTTTCGAACAATATCTCCCAAAAGTCCATTTCTATCATTTGCATAAACTTCTATTTCAACTGTATATGTTACCTTCTCTTGATTATACCATTCAACCTCTATAATTCTATTTTCTTCCTTTAATAGTTCATTTACATTCACACAGTCTTTTCTATGGACAGAAACTCCTCTGCCTTTTGTAATATACCCTATTATTTCATCCCCTGGAAGTGGATTGCAACACTTTGAAAGCTTAACTAAACAATTATCTATACCTTTAACAACAATTCCAGAATTTGAAGGTTTTGTATTATTTCTTTTAGCAGTTGCCAATTCTTCAATTTTTTGTTCTATTGGTTCCTCTTTATGTTCTTTTCTATACTCTATCAACATTCTTGCAATTATTTTTGTTGCAGTTATCGCCCCAAATCCCACAGCTGCATACATTTCTTCTAAATTTTTATATTTATACCTATCAAGCATTGGACTTATATACTCTACCTTAAATAAATCTGCATATGATATTCCTATTCTTTTTAATTCTTTTTCTATTGATTCTTTTCCCTTTTCAATATTTTCCGCTTTGTTTTCTTTTTTAAACCATGACATTATCCTGTTTTTGGCAGTAGAACTTTTTACAAATTTAAGCCAATCCATACTAGGTCCTTTTGAATTATCAGAAGTAATTATTTCCACAATATCCCCATTTCGAATAGGTGTTATTATTGGAACCATTTTACTATTTATCTTTGCACCTGTCATATGATTTCCAATTTCTGCATGTATGCTATATGCAAAATCAATCGGAGTAGCACCTCTTGGTAAAACTTTTATTGCACCTTTTGGAGTAAAAACATATACTTCATCCTCAAACAACTCAGTTTTTAAAGTTTCTAAAAATTGCTGAGGATCTTGCATTTCTTGTTGCCATTCAAGCGTCTCCCTTAACCATGCAAGTTTATCCTCTTGTACCTTTATTGTTTGTTGTCCTTTCTTATTTCCATAATTAGCTTCTTTATATGCCCAATGTGCCGCAATACCATATTCAGCAATTCTATGCATATCCCATGTACGAATTTGAACTTCAAAAGGTGTTCCCTTTTCCCCAAGCAATGTTGTGTGTATTGATTGATACATATTAGTTTTAGGAACTGCAATATAATCTTTAAATCTTCCTGGCATAGGACTATACATATCATGAACAACTCCTAAAGCTGCATAACAATCCTTAACTGAATTTACTATTATTCTTAGTGCAAATAAATCATAAATTTGATCAAGTGTTTTATTATCTCTTTGCATTTTTCTGTATATACTATACAAATGTTTCGCTCTTCCTGTTACTTCTGCATCTATATGCTGTTTCTTTAATTGAGTTCTTATATCTTTCATAATTTTTTCTATAAACTTTAAGCGTTCTTCTCTTTTTTGTTCTATTCCTTTTATTAATTCTCTGTATTCTTCTGGATGAAGATATTTAAATCCTAAATCTTCTAATTCCCACTTCATAGCATATAGACCTAACCTATTAGCCAGCGGTGCATATAATTGCATAGTTTCTTGTGATATAGCAATTTGTCTATCTCTTTTTAAAAATTCTAATGTTTTCATATTATGTAATCTGTCAGCCAATTTAATTATTATTACTCTTATATCTTTTCCCATTGCTAGGAACATTTTTCTATAATTTTCAACCTGATTTTCTTCTATTGAAGCATGTTCTATCATCTTCAACTTAGTAACTCCATCTACCATTTCTGCAATTTCAGGTCCAAATTCCTTTTCTATATCCTCATTCTTGGCATCTGTATCTTCTACTACATCATGCAACAACGCTGCACATATTGTATGTTCATCTAACCCTAATTCAGCTATTGTATACGCAACATTAGTTGGATGTATTATATATGGTTCTCCAGACTTTCTTTTTTGATCTCCATGTTTCAAAACCGCATAATTATATGCTCTTTGTATTAATTTTGTATCTGGCCATCTTTTGTTTTTCTTTACTTTATCTATTATATCTTTTATTGTATAATTTTTGGTCATAATTTCCTCCCTCTTTGGGCAATTTGGGGTCGGTTCCATTTTTGCCCTAGGGCAATTCGGGGTCGGTTCCGTTTTTGCCCTATATAGATTTCATTAAATCTTTAATATTTATTTGTATATTGTCAACTCCATTAAAAGAATTAATTTCAAGATTTCCAACAACATCTATTTTATCACCAATTCTATACTCATTTGAAAGTTCTCCTAAATTGAATCCTATTGCATTAACAATATTTTTATTATCTTTTAATGTAAGTTTTATATGTTTTCCTTCCGAAAGTGCTCTAATAGAATCTATTTTTAAATTTTTAAACATAAATAATGGTGTTTTGTTATCTTCTCCAAATGGCTCTAATTCTTTTAGACTATGTACCATTTCTTTACTAATTTCATCTAAACTTATTTGTGCATCTATTTTTAGAATTGGCACAATTTCTTCTATATGTTTTTTCCTTGCGATTTTTTCCAATTCCTCTTTAAATACATCAAATTTATCTTTTTTTACATTTATTCCTATAGCCATTGCATGGCCTCCAAATTTGTCTATTGAAGACTTGCACTGTGTTAATGCCTCGTATAAATCAAATCCCGGAATACTTCTACCTGAACCCTTTCCTTCATCTTCTGCTTCACATAACAATATGCTTGGTTTAAAATATTTTTCTGTTATTTTTGAAGCTACTATCCCTATAACACCATGATGCCAACCTTTTCCCATTAATACAATCGTATCTTTATTAACCAAACCATCTTTTTCTATTTGAGTTATTGCATCTAAATATATATTTTTTTCTATTTCTTGTCTTATTCTATTATATTCATTTAATCTCTGTGTAAGCTCATTTACTTCATTTATATTTTTTGATAAAAATAAATTTAGCGCCTCTTCTTGATGTCCCATCCTTCCACATGCATTTATTCGTGGCGCTATTCCAAATGATATAGTTACTGAATCTACTTTATTATATCCAGAAGCTTGCAATATAGCTCTTAAACCTAAATTTTTTGTTCTCTCAACTAATTTTAATCCTAGTTTAACAATTACTCTATTTTCATCAGTCAGTGAAACTATATCTGAAATTGTTCCTACACACACTATATCTAAATACTTTAAATATTCTTTTTCCTCCAATCCCATGTTTATTCCTAATGCTTGAATTAGTTTAAATACTACTCCTACACCAGCTAAATTTCTACATTGATATTTACTATCTTTTCTTTTGGCATCCACAACTGCAACTGCATTAGGAAGTTGATTTGCTGGTTCATGATGATCTGTAATGATTGTTTCTATACCTAATTTATTTGCATATTCCACTTCTTCTAATGCTGATATTCCACAATCTACTGTTATCATTAAAGTATATCCTTGTTCTGCTATTTTTTCTACTGCTGTTTTATTTAATCCATACCCTTCTTCTAGCCTATTAGGAATATATACGCCAACATCTAATCCTCTTTCTTCAAGAAAACTCTTTAATACTGTTACACTTGTAATTCCATCAACATCATAATCACCATATATTATTGTTTTTTCTTTGTTTTCTATTGCTTTCATTATTCTGTCAACAGCTATATTCATATCTGGCATTCCATAAGGATTATAAAAATCATCTCTTCTTGGGTTTAAAAATTTTTCTATTTGTTCATCTTCTGTTATTCCTCTATTTATTAATATTATTGCCAATAATTTGTTTATGTTATACTTTTTTTGTATTTCATCTACTTTTTCATCTTCTACTTTATATACTTGCCATCTTTTATTCATTTTTTATTCCTTTCCTTTAGTTATTTTTTCTGAATTTATTTTACTATTTTAAATAAAAAATAGCAAGTTTTTCTTGCTATTTCTAATTACAATTTTTCTTATTTTGTATTATTCTTTTTCATCATCATCTTCTTCTGGTAGCTCTTCTCCAAGACTTTGTTCAAAAGCCTTTGCAAAATTGTCTCTAACTTTTTTCTCAACTTCTTGAAGCAATTCAGGACGATCTATTAAATATCTCTTAGCATTTTCCCTACCTTGTCCTATTCTTTCGCCATTATAGCTAAACCATGAACCACTTTTATCTATTATTTCTAAATTTACAGCCATATCAAAAATATTTCCTTCTTTTGATATTCCCTTTCCATATAATACATCAAATTCTGCTTCTCTAAATGGAGGTGCCACTTTATTTTTTATAACTTTTACTCTTACTCTATTACCCATTACTTGACCATCTTGTTTTATATTTTCTATTTTTCTTATATCCATTCTAACTGAAGCATAGAATTTTAATGCTCTACCACCAGTAGTAGTTTCTGGATTTCCAAACATTACTCCTATTTTTTCTCTTAACTGATTAATAAATATTAATACTGTTTTTGATTTATTAATAGCTCCTGCAAGTTTTCTTAATGCTTGTGACATCAATCTTGCCTGCAAGCCCATGTGTGAATCTCCCATGTCTCCATCTATTTCTGCCTTTGGTACTAATGCTGCAACTGAGTCAACAACTATTACGTCTAATGCTCCACTTCTTACTAATGCTTCTGTTATTTCTAGTGCTTGTTCTCCTGTATCTGGTTGTGATACTATTAAATTGTCTACATCTACACCTAATTTCTTAGCATAAACTGGATCTAAAGCATGTTCTGCATCAATAAAAGCTGCTTCTCCTCCCATTTTTTGTGCTTCTGCTATTATGTGTAATGCCAATGTTGTTTTACCTGATGATTCTGGTCCAAATACCTCTATAATTCTTCCTCTAGGTACTCCACCAATTCCCAATGCTATATCTAAGCTTAATGCTCCTGTAGGTATTGCCTCTACCTCCATAGCTTTGAATTCTCCTAATTTCATAACTGAGCCTTTTCCAAATTGTTTTTCAATTTGACTCATTGCAACTTCTAATGCTTTTTTCTTTTCTAAGTTTTCTTCCATGTATCTTTCCTCCTAAAATTTTTATAAACTTTTGTTCGATATCTATATATATATATCTATTTTTTTCTTTTGTCAAGCATTTGGAACAAATAATAAAAATTTTTCTTTAATTTTTATACCAATTATCAATATCTATAAATATATTATACCAATTTGCTGTAACATTTCCTCTAAGAGTCCAACTACTAGCAACAGAATAATAACTATTATATAATCCAATATAAGGTTTTTGTTCATTAAATATTTCTTTTATTCTTGTATATTTTTCTTTAAGCAAATCCTCTTTGGAAATATTTTTTATTTCACTCATCAAATTATTTAATTCTTCATTATTAAAATTGCAAGCTCCTATATAAGTCTCAATACTTGGATTTGCAGCAAGTGTAGTACCAGTAATTATTGACTCATAATTTTTATTCTGTAAGTAATATTGATATTGTGTATCACTTGCTTTAATTATTACAACATTTATTCCAATAGCTTCTAAGTCTGTTTTAATCATTTCTGCAACAGCTGTTCTTGCTTGATTTGACGCTTGTACAACAATTTTTAATGACAATGTTTTTGTATAATAATTCTCTGTTTTTTGCCATCTGTTATATTTAAATTCCCATCCATTTTGTTCTAATATTTGTTTTGCCAAATCAGGATTATACGAAAAATCTCCGTCCTCTCCTTTTAGCCAGCTTCCATAATCAAGTGAATAATTTGTTACTTTATATTTATTGTTATACACTGTTGCAACTATATTGTTTCTATTTATTGCATGTGATAACGCATTCCTTACTTCTACATTTGATAAAATTGTATTTTGAGTATTTAATGCCAAGTAATCAAACTCTCTTCCCGCAACTTCTTGTTTATTATATCCTATTGTTCCAATGTAGTTTTCTATTCCTGTATTTGTAGTTGTAATAACATCTAACTTTCCTAATTTAAATGCATTATATAATTCTCCTAAACTAGCATATTTTCTTACTGTTATTGTTTCAAGTGTTAATTCTTCACGAGAATAATTTTCATTTTTGTTTAATATTATTACATCATTATCATTTTGAACTATTTTATATTTTCCAGTTCCAATAGGTGCATTATTCTTCTCTGTTGTCGAAAAGTCTTGTCCTTCAAAATAATTTTTACTCATTATTGGAAATATCAAATTATATTCAAAAAATGTTATTTCATGATCTATTGTTAATTGCAATGTATCATCATCTACTCTATCTACTCCAACTATATATTGAACATTGTTTCCATATATTGATGGTATCTGTTTTAAAATGCTTATTGTAAATAATACATCATCAACTGTAAATGGAGAACCATCTGACCATTTGACATCATTTTTAATTTTTATTAAATATGTTGTATTCCCCGTTTTGGCCCAATCTTTTACTAAACATTTTTGTAATTTATATTCAGAATCAAGCTCAAATAAAGGCTCATATATTATTCTTGATATTTCTTGGATATGTTTGTTTTGACTTAATATTGGATTTATTGTATCAAATGAAGATACTCCTAATACTATATCTTTTATCATTTCTTCTTCTGTGCTAGCTTGAGATACTTCATCTTCTGTTGGAACCTCATCTTTTTTGTTTACTTCATAAATTACAGCAATAATTATTGCAATTATAAAAACTATAAATATATATTTTATAAAATTGCCTTTCAAAATATCACCTCTTACTCTATCTTTAATGTTTCTTGCCTTGTTATAATATATTATTATAACGATTTTTTCAAGTGTTTTCGTAAATGTTATTTTAATTTTGGTTACTAGCTAATGGTAGAGTAGTTCATATGCACTTACATCTTAAAGAAGTACCAACAGATGGATTGCATAAAAACCATTACAGATTTTGGATAAGCCAATCTTACCACAGAAGTTCTAATTGAATCAAATGAGCCTCTTTCACTCAAGCTCAAACTTACAAGTTTGCCCGTGAACATTCCTCATTTGCTTCTATAAGAACTTCTAGTGTTAAGATTAGATACACAAAATCTTTCATTTATTTTATGCAATTCCTCCTTTGGGCCCACCTTAGGTTGGAAAAAAACATGTAATGCTTAATCCCATTAAATAGTAATTAAATATTTTCCTTTACCATTTTTTCAAGAGAATCGATTAAGCTCTGTAGTTTTTTTAAATCTGAGCCCATCATTTCCCAATCATTTCTATCATTAGACTCTGTCAAATTTTTATTTGCATCTATAATAGCTTGAATCATCCCATCCACATCTTCAGTATTTGTAACATTAATATTTACAGCTGATTGTGATAATAGATTAGTAATTGCTTCACTTAATGTATCTCCTATTGCAACTTTCGTTCCAGAAGCAACAATTACCTTTTTTAACGTAGTTGGTTGATTAGGTTCATTTGTCATAGTTTGATAAATTGTTTCAACATATAAAACGCTATTATTAAGTGGAATTATTTTCATCTCTTTTGAAATTTTGCTTCCTGTAACATTAATAGAAGTAAGTTCTGCTGAAATTGTCTCATCCTGTTCTATTTGATTATCTAACTGAATTGGTCCCAAAATATTACTATCTGATGGATATTTATAAATTTTTAACTTACATTCAGTTCCATCACATGTTCCCACTAGATATGAAGTAATATTTGATTTTCCATTTTGAGTATACATTTGGACTAGTCCAAACTCTGCATCCTCATTATTTGGAGCTTTAATCATAGCATAATATGGTTGTAATGTTGATACTTTTGATTTTGAAGACGTAGTACCATATTTAGCTAATGCCCATATATCACTATTTCTGTATAACACATCTTCTTTTACATTATGATATACCATAAGCATTTCAGATTGAACCTTATACAAAAATTCTGAATACTTGAATTGTGATTTTATTCCTTGTGGAATTTCTTTTTCTGTATAATCTGAAAAAACAGTTGGATATAATTTTAAATAAGCCATTATTACTGGGTCATTTCTATCTGTTATATAAAAATCCATATCACCATTATAAGCATTTACAATTACTTTTACTGAATTTCTTATATAATTAATATTTCGTTTAGCTCCATCATATTCAATTTCTGTAAATGTCGAATATGGATATTTATCAGAAACAGTATATGCATCTAATACCCAATAAATTTGACCGTTATCTATAACTGTATATGGATTTTCATCATATATCAAATTTGGTAATATCGTTCTTGCTCTTTCTATTATATTTCTATTTGTCAATATCTTGCTTTCTTTTGAAACAGTTGTTGACATTGCAAGTTTTATATCTTTATTTTTTATTGCCAATATTAGTCTATCAAAAAATCCAACCTGTATCCCTGAATTACCATTATAATTATATGTATGCTCAACTCCAGAATTATCAGTATAGTCATATTCTGTCTTGTTCTTTGTATTTGTAACAGCAACACTATTTGTTTCAACACCATAGTATATCCTTGGTTCTTTTATTTCATATATATTATCTACTCCACTTATATCTTTTTGTAAATATTGAATATTTCCATTTTCTTCAACATGTGTTGCAGAAACAACAATTTGTCCAATTCCATGTGTATATTCATATGTTTTATTATTATAAGATATTGAATTATTCTCAATCTCTCTTGGAGTCACATACACTAATTTATCATTACCTTTTATGTTATACTTTGAAAGAGTTGCATCTCTAAATGTATAATATCCAGTTTCAGTTTGGGTATCTTTTAAACTTTGAACAACTAAATCTTTGTCCACTATTACTATATTATCAATAACATCAGAATTTTGTTGAATTTCTTCTTCTTTTATTGTTCCAGAATAGTCAACACTTGTTTCTTCTACATCTATATCATATGCATCCTGAGTAGATTTAATATTTTCAGATATATATTTTCTTTCTTTATCAAATTTGTTAGATTTTACAAAAATCAAATTATATCCTACCATAACTATAAATAATGCTACTAAATATATAGGAATAGCTAATAATGGATATATAATCTTTTTATTTTGCTTCTTTATAAAATAATTTACAGCTATTATTACAGAAATTGTAATTACTATTGATAGCAATAAATATCCCCATAACTGAATTGTTGATTCAACAATTCCAGCACCTGTTAATTCTGTTCCATTACTTAAAGTTAAAAACTTTCCTACAACTATATTTTGTGTATTTAACATGTTATATAACCCTATTGCTATGGCTAGCATAATAGTGTTTCTTAATAATTTTTTTATAAGTTTACTTTCACGTAATAAATCTCTATCAACAGCTTTAAAATATACATTAAACACTATTATATAATATCCAACCATATATATGCTAACACCCATTATTAGTCTAATAAAATGCCATAGCAATGACTCTATCAATGGTTTTATAAACATATAATATGATATATCAAGATTAAATATTATATCTGTTTTTCCAAATGATGCATTACTTACAAACAATAGTACTTTGTCTAGTAAATTGTTTGATATAATTACACTTGCTATTGCTGAAATTATTAAAACTATCGATTTGTTAGGGAGTTTTGGTACTTCAAGTTTTTCTTGTTCAAAAAAAGGCTTTAGTCCTTTTTTTATTCCAATATTCGTAAAATATAAGATTATACACAAAAATACAAATGAAATTCCCATTATTGAATATTTATATTTTATTTCTGTAAAAAACTTTTCTACATATTGCTCTCCAATTTCAACATATTCTAAATATTGTCCTCTTAATGATATATATGTTGCAAATATATATATTGCAATAAATGCAATTACAATTATTGCCCTTACTTTTTTGCTAATCTTTACTTTATTTTTTTCCATGCATTTTCTCCTTTTAGGGCAAATTGGGGTCGGTTCTTTTTTTGCCCTCTTAATAATTTATTAGAATTACCAATATAAATATAAATTTTAAATGAAATGACGAATGTAATTGGAGAAACTTTAGAAATTGT
>ERZ825670.3409-NODE-3409-length-13524-cov-5.671765_pt1 | contig 13524 bp, 11 predicted proteins | sample MGYA00519929_ERZ825670 | MGnify/ENA primary metagenome ERZ825670 (study PRJEB31778, sample SAMEA3449207) | human gut metagenome | biome: human gut; feature: human-associated habitat; material: faeces | place: United Kingdom | collected 2010/2012 ...
TATTTATACATACACTCTTTCCTGAACCTGTTGCTCCTGCAATTAAAGCATGTGGCATTTTTGCAATATCTGCTATTTCCATGTTACCAGCGACATCTTTTCCTAATGCTACACTTAGTTTTGACTTACTGTCTTGGAATGCCTCACTTTCTACAACATCTCTAAAGTGTACTGTTTCTTTCTCTGTGTTTGGAACTTCTATTCCAACTGCTTGTTTTCCTGGAATTGGTGCTTCAATTCTTATTGTTTCTGCTGCTAAATTAAGTGCTATATCATCTGCTAAATTTGCTATTTTACTTACACGCACACCTTCTGCTGGTTTTAATTCATATCTTGTTATTGCAGGTCCAACTGATACATTTTCTACTTTTGCTTGTACTCCAAAACTGTATAGTGTCTTCTGAAGTCGTGTCGCAACTTCTGTTAATGCTTTAGCTCCACCCTTAATTGCTTTTTTGGTTCCTTTGCTTAATAATTCTACAGGTGGGTATTCATAATGTTCATCTTCAACTGCCATTGCATGTTCTAATTGTAATACTTCTTTTACTTTTTCTTCTTTTTTCTCTTCTTCTTTTTTAAATAAATTTCCCTCTATGTAATCTGGTTCCATTTTTGTTTTTTCTTCCATTCCTAATGGAACTAAATCATCTTTTTCATGTCTGAATTTTCTTCTGCCTTTATTATTATTTTCTTCTTCTATTGTCCTTCCATTTAAATTAATCTTTATTTGCTCTGGTTCTATTCCTTTTTCTTCTACTTCTAAATATGATTTTCTATTTTCTTTTATTACCTTTGCTTTTTTTCCTTCTCTACGAATTTCTTCTCTTCTTTCTTCCTCCTCACTTCTTGCTTGCATTCTTTCTTCATGTCTTTCTTTACGTCTTTCAACACCTGATTGTATCCAGTTACTTATAATTTCAGAAATATCAATTCCAAATGTAACCGCAAATAATATCAAAGATATTCCTACACTTAATATTATTGTTCCAACTTTACCAAATAATTTAAACAAAGGAACTGCTGCAATCGTTCCTAAAGCTCCTCCTCCTATACTATTTTCTCCAAGTGTGTATGCATCTTTAACAACCTCAGATATATTTTGTTCAATATTTATTTCTCCATTATATATTTCATATGCACTTAATATTACAGCTATAAATATTAGCAATAACGAATATTGGAATATTTTTGATGATATATAACCATCATCATCTTTGCATGCCATTTTAATTGCAACTGCAAATGAACCTATTGGTACTACATATTTAATTATCCCAAACATACCTCCAAAGAAATCACTAAGTAATATTCCTGCATATCCTGATTCTGTGTATATTAGTACAGTAAGCAAAATGCTAAATATTATTGTTGAAATCACTCCAAAATTCATTGAGCTTTTTTTGCTTTTTCTTCCTTTACTTTTTCTTTTTGCCATTTTTACTATATTTCCTCCTAAATGTTTTGGAAACTTCGTTTAAAAGGGACACTCCTTTATTGAAAGGGGTGCCCCCAATTTTTATTGAAGTTCCTTTTTACTATTTTGAATTGTTTTTATTGTATCTTCTAATGACATTTCCATTAGATTAACTGCTTCTCCAAGATTTTTTTCTAATTTAGCTAATGTATCTGTTAATACTTTTTCTGTTGAATTAAGCAAATTATTTGCATATTCTTTTGTTCCCTGAGATATTTCTCTTGACATTTCATTTGCTGTCTCTATTATTTCAGCTTTTTGTTCATATGCTTTTCTTGTTATTTCATGCTCATCAATCATTGAAATAATTCTATTTTCAGCTTCTTTAACTATTCCATCAGCTTCTTTTTGAGCTTCAACTAATATTCTTTGTCTTTCTTCTTTAACCCATTTTGCTTGTTTTAGTTCATCTGGTAATTTAATCCTTATTTCTTTTATTATTTCAAGCATTTCCTCTTTGTCTACCATCCCCTTATTTGTAAATGGTATATTTTTGCTATTTTCTAATATGTCTTCTAATGTTTCCAATAATGTAAAGATTTCCATCGTTTACCCCTTTCTAGGCATTTTCTATTTTAAGAAATATTATTGTTGCTCTTCCATATTTTCTTTTGTCAACAATTTCGATTTCTAAGTTCTCTATTTCTTTTAATATCCTTTTTTCATCATCTGTTTCTATAATAATAGTACTATCTTTGGTTATTATACCAAATTCAATTATTTTTTTTACAGATTTAACAATATAATTTGTTGCATATGGTGGGTCCAGATAAATTATATCAAATTGTTGATTTTTAATTTTTTCTAAACATGTTTCAAAATCTGTATTAAATACTTTAGTTTTTTCCTCCATATGTATTTTATTTATATTTTTTCTTATAACTTCTATAGCTTCTTTTGACTTATCACATAAAACTGCTTCTTTAGCACCTCTACTTAAGAATTCTAATCCTATTGCTCCGCTTCCAGCAAACAAATCTAATACTTTTGCTCCATCTATTTCATTTTGTATAATATTGAATATCGATTCTTTTACTCTATCTAATGTTGGTCTTGTATTCATTCCTTCTAACGTATATAATTTAGTTCCCCTAGCTTTGCCACTTATTATTCTCATTTTGCCAATTTCAGCCTTTCTTTATATATTAATATTTTATTCTTTTTTTCTATATTGTCAAGTATTTTAACTAAATTGTAATATAGTTTTAATATTTCTGTAATATTGTAAAAATTCAGAGCCATTCCTTAAATTCCGGATAATTCTCCAGAATCAAAGGAATGTCCCTGAATTCCGATTTTTCTTTTGTTAATCTTCATCTTTATTTATTTCTTTAATTAATTCTGATTGAGATATTAATAGAGATTCCATTTTTGCTTTATAAATATCAAATTGTTTCTTTACATCACTAAATTGTTGTTCTTTAATTCTTGTTTGTTGTTCTATTTCATCTAATGCTTTTGCTGCACTATCTTTAGAATTTCTAATTATATTTTCAGCTTCTTTTTGTGCTTCTGATACTATTTGTTCAGCTTGTTGTTTAGCAACATTTTTAACTTCTTCTGCAGTTGATTGTGCCATTACTAAAGTGTTTTGTAAAGTTGTTTCTATAGTTTTGTAATGACTTAATGCATTATTTAATTCATCTACTTTTGCATTCATAGATGCTAAATTTTTATAATTTGTTTCATAGTCTTGCATTATTTGATCTAAAAATTCATCTACTTCATCAACATTATATCCATTCATCATTTGCTTGCTAAATTTTTTATTTTCTATATCTAATGGTGTAATCATATTAGATAGCCTCCGTTCTTTTCAAAGGTTTTGCTTATATATCGCTTTTTTAGCTATAAAACAGAAATTAATTTATATTATTGTTTTTTAGCCAAGAAACAGATAATTTGCTTTTTATTTCTTCTCTTGCCATTTCGTTTGTTATTTCATAGTTCATTGGTGCTATTAGAAAAATTGAATTTGATATTTTTTGAATATGTCCGTCTAATGCATAAACTCCACCACTAATAAAATCAACTATTCTTCTAGCGACATCTTTATTAACATATTCCAAATTTACAATTACAGATTTTTTCTCTTTTAATAAACTACATATTTCTTCAGATTGTTCAAATGTAGTTGGTTGAGAAATTACCATTTTAACAGATTGTCCTTGTGCATTTAATGGTACAACTTTTCCTTTCTTTCCTCCGAAAAATTTTCTATCTTCCTCTTCATTTTCATAATTTGATGATTTATCTTCATATTCATAAACATCATCATCATCATATTCTTCTGCCTCTCCTTGGTCTACTCCTCCGAATAGTCCCCATACTTTGTCCATTATAGCTCCTGCCATTTTTTTACCTCCTAATATTTTACACTTTCGTTTTCTAGTTTTGCATTAAGTATCTAACTTTTTCTTCTTTTTGTCAATAGTTTTTTAAATTGTCATTAAAACTTAATATTTTTGTAATATTTTTGTAATATTATTCTTTCATCATTATTTCGTCATAATTATTTATTTTTTTATAATTCTTTATCTCTTGTGCACTATATCCTAACTCTTGTAATTCTTCATTTTTATATGATTCAATTATTGAATATTTGTCTGTTTGTTTTTTTAATTTTACTAATATTTTAGATTGTACACCAGCTTTATTCCTGATTACATAATATAATCCATTTTCTTGTATTAGTACTTGGTTTGGAACTTTTAGTCCTGACACATCCCACCATATTACATCGATTGCAATTTTCCTATGATTAATTAAAGCTTCTGTCATTTTATTGATTTGGAATATGATTGTTCTTTTTCCACTTTCCTCATTTATTTGTACAATTTTAACATTTTCTTCTTCAGCATTTGATATTCTTATTTTAACTTTATCATTAACCTTAGCTTCCATTGCCTCTTTTGAATCAAGTGTTACCGCAATATAACACTTAAAATTATCTATAATTTTTCCGCTTTCATTGCTAGCCGATATTATTTGGCCTGTTTTTAATTCCAAATTTTTAAAAAATTGTTCATTCATTTCATTGAAATTTTCTGGTTTAAGGCTTTCTTCTAGTCCATCAACTCTATATGACACAATTCCACTTATTGGAGCTTTTTGATATTCTGAACCTTTTTTTAATTTGCTTTCTAAAGAATTTCTTTCTTTAACTAAGTTTTTTATTTCTTTATTTTCGGTCACGTCTCCGATAAATCTTATTTTTTTACTTATTAATGTATCTATGTCTTTTTTAGCTTCATTTATTTCTTGATAATTATTTAATTTATTTAGATTTTCTATTTTTCCTTCAATTTGATTTTCTATAGCTTTTATATCTGCTGATGTTACATTTTTTTCTTTTTCAAGCAAATCCTGTATTTTATAATTTAAGTCACTTATTTGATTTGTTATTTCTTTTTCTTCATCACTATAATATCTAAATATTGGTTCATTAATTGCTACTCTTTGACCTTCAGACGCAATAGCATAAATTCCATTTGTATAGTTTTCACCTTTTTGCACTTTTTCATTTCTTATTATATATCCAGATGTTTCATCTTCTTTAGAAATTCTTCCCTGACTAACAATATATACATCTGTTGGATGAACTATAAGTAAATACATTGCCCAAATGATATAAGCTATTATTACAGTTGCTGATAATATAGATATGATTTTTCTTCCCTTTCCCAAATTTTTTGCCCCTTTCTAGGATAAAATCACACCTTTAAGTTTTAATATTATATCAGAACTAAATAATACATAATTCATCTAAAATCTTCTGTAAATCTTGTGGTTCTATCCATATCGTTTGTTTATTTTTCTTAAACCAAGTAATTTGTCTTTTTGCATAATTCCTTGTTTCTTTTTTTATTTTTTCTATCATTTCTTCCTTAGATGTTATTCCTTGTAAATATTCTACAACCTCTTTATATCCTAACCCCTGCATAGCTGTTGGAAAACATTTATATTTTTTTAGCAAATTTTCAACTTCTTGAATTAATCCTTGTTCTATCATAAAATCTACTCTTTTATTAATTCTCTCATAAAGTTGCTCTCTATCCATATTTATTGCAAATACTTTATAATCATATTTAACGCCATTTTTTCTCGATTCTATCTCTTGTTCAGTCTTATTTTTTCCTGTAGCTTTATAAATTTCTAGCACTCTTATTATTCTTTTCTTGTCATTAAAACTTATCTTTTCCATTGCTTGTGGATCAATCTTTTTTGCTTCATTATACAGTGATTCAAGTCCCTCATTTTCAACTCTTTTTTCTAAATATTCTCTGTAATGTTCATCAAATTTTATATTTTGATATTCTATTCCATATATTAAACTATCTATATATAGACCTGTTCCTCCAACTACTATTGGAACTTTTCCATCTTTTAATATCTGTTCTATTGCCTTTTCGGCATCTTTTTTAAAATCTGCAACACTATATCTTTCATCTGGTCTTACAAATCCTATCATATAATGTTTTATTCCTTGCATTTCCTCCTCATTAGGTTTAGCAGTTCCTATATCCATATCTTTATATATTTGCATAGAATCACTTGAAATGATTTCTCCATTTATTTTCTTCGCTAATTTTATTGAAAGGTCTGTTTTTCCCGAAGCTGTAGGCCCACAAATCACTATCACTTTTGGTTTAATTATAATCATCTCCTTTGGAAAAGGGCAATTTGGGGTCGGTTCCATTTTTGCCCTTGGGACATTTGGGGTCGGTTCCGTTTTTGCCCTTTTATTTTCTTGCAAATTTTCTTTCAATATCATATTTAGACATTTTGATTGCAGTCGGTCTTCCATGCGGACATGTAAACGGATTTGGTAAAGTTAATAATTTTTGCATTAAACTGTCAACTTCTTCCTTAGTTAATGCCATATTAGCTTTTACTGCTGCTTTACATGCTACTGTTGCTATAAATCTTTCTTCAACTTCTTGTTTTGCGGTTCTTGATACTGAATTTATTTCATCTAAAGTTTCTAAAAACATTTCTTTCGTTTCTAAATTCAAACACATTTCAGGTACACCTGTTAGCTTAATAGTATTTTCGCCAAATTCTTCTACCATGAACCCTGCTTTTCTAAACATGTTCATATTATCTCTAGCTATTTCCATTTCTTTATGTGAAAGAGTTATTATATCTGGTAATAACATTAATTGTGAGTCTTTATTTTCATCATTATAATAATTGGCTTTTACTTTTTCGTACAATATTCTTTCATGTGCTGCATGCTGATCTATTATATACATTTCTTTATCAATTTCAATTATTATATATGTATTAAATACTATTCCTATAAATTTATAATTAGTTTTTTGATATTCTTCCTGATTGTCGAATACTGATGTATTTCCTAATGTTGCTATATCATCAATATTTTGTTCTTTTTCTTCTTTTAATTCATTGTCATTTTTCCCTCTAACTGGTTTTGTTCCAAATAGTTTTAAATACATTTCTTCAAATTCTTTTGAATATTCTGATGATTGCAAATTATCATTATTTTCTTTAACTTGCTTATTGTCTATATTCTCATTTGGTATTTCTAATGCCTTTGAAATTTCTGCTTTTAAATCTATTGGCTCTTGACTAACTTTTGCTATTTCTTCTAGCAAATCAACTTTGTTTTCTTGTTGTGCTGTTTCTGGTAATTTCTCAGTTGTCTCATTTTCCAAATTATATGTTGTTCCCTGTTCTGCAACCTCCATTTCAGGTTGATTATTACCTGTATACTTTATTTCTGTTCCTACAGTTGGCAATTCATTTATTCCCAATCTTTCCTTTAATTCAGGTGTTTCTTGTATTAACTTTTGTTTCATCTCCTGTAATTTTCTTAAAACTTCTTGACTTTTTTCTATTTCTGGTATCTCAATCTTTCCAGACTCTTGAGAAACATTTTTATTAGCATCTTGATTATTGTTTGGCTCAAAAGTTTGTGCATTTTTTTGATTTTGTCTAGCTTTGTATATTTGCTCAATTATAGTTTCTGTTCCATTCATTTCTACATTGCTTTCTGTTGTTTTATTTTCGGTAATTTTATTTCCAAATAATCCACTTTCTTCTCTTTTTTCACTAGAAGTATGATCTGTGTTTGCAACTAATTCTGATTTCAATAAAGCATCTTTTATTGCATGATAAACTGCTTTAAAAACTACACTTTCTTCTTCAAATCTCACTTCTAACTTAGCTGGATGCACATTTACATCAACTTTACTTGGATTCATTTCAATATTTAAAACTAAAAATCCGAATTTTCCTATAGGTATCATACCTTTATATGCTTTTTCTACTGCTGATGATAATGTCTTATCTTTTATGTATCTATTATTTACGAAAAATATTTGATTAGCTCTATTTGAACGGGCAATTTCTGGCTTTCCAATAACTCCATATATATGCATATCTTCATATGTATAATTTGTTTCAATCAAAGCCCCTGCTATATCTTTTCCGTATATACTATAAATTACAGTTTTTATGTCTCCATTCCCATTTGTTTGTATTACAGTCTTTCCTGTATTTAATAATTTTATTGCAATTTCTGGATGAGCTAATGCAACTCTTGTGATTGCATCTTCTATGTATCCTGCTTCTGTAAAATCCTTTTTTAAAAATTTATATCTTACAGGTGTATTATAAAATAAATTCGTTACTGTTATTGATGTTCCAACAGGACTACCTATTTCTGTTTTTTCTAGTATATTCCCACCTTCTACAACAACTTTATATCCGTTTTGTTGTTCTGCTGTTTTAGAAATCATCTCAACCCTTGCTATTGCAGCAATACTAGCTAATGCTTCTCCTCTAAACCCCATTGATTTTACAGTATTTAAATCTTCTGCTGATCTTATTTTGCTAGTTGCATGTCTTTCAAATGCCATTTCTAAATCATCTTCTGGTATTCCCTTTCCATTATCCGTTATTTTTATATATGATATTCCACCATTTTTTATTTCTACAGTTATTTTATTAGCACCTGCATCTATAGAATTTTCAATCATTTCTTTAATTACAGATGCTGGTCTTTCAATTACCTCTCCTGCAGCTATTTTATTTATTGTTAGGTCATCTAATAAAACTATATTTCCCATTAATATTCAATCCTCCCAAAATATAGAATTGTGTTGCAAATCCTATCTTTTCTTTGTTCCTTTGTTACAGTTGTATTTTATCATTTATCATATTCTTAATCAAGTATTTTTATAAAATTTTAGCTCCTATAAGTTTTTAATAGAAAATAGTTTCTCTTTAGTAAATTAGTAACACTTTTTTTTAAATACCATATTATATATTATCAAAAGAAAATCCTAAAGATTTACTTTAAGTTAAGATTTTTTCGAAAGGGGGGTTTTATATGCCAGAAAATAGAGGATGTGGATGTGGATTCGGTGATGACTGCTGCTGGATAATCATCTTAATACTTTTAATTTGTTTCTGTTGTGGTGGTAACAGAGGATGTTGCTAATCATTAGACATATAAGCTAAAGAAGCCCCCCTTTGGGAGGCTTCTAATATTTATTTCGTCTTTTTTAATTTATATCCGAAGAATATGGCAACAATTACAATTCCTATTGTTACAGTTATAAACATCGGTAAACCTGCTGGTGGTATTGGCTCTGGTGCGACTGTATCATCTTTTGGTATCTGTACAGGTACTTTTACAAGTTTTATTTTAGGAGTAACATCTGATGTTTCTGTTTTTGTTTCTCCATCAAAATCTTTATAACCAATATCTACTTTTTCGTTAGTATCAAGCACTTTATCAATAATACTTTCATCAAATTCATCTTTTAGTCTTAATCTGTATTGAATTATAGCTGTTTTTCCAGCTGGTAATTTATCGATTTTCCATGTTATACTATTTGTTGTAGTATCAATTTTAGCGGAAATGTTACTTATATCAATACCATCAACATATGTCATATTAAAATTATCTACTATATATTGTGGAAAATAGTCAACAACAACTATATCTTCCAATGCATTTTCACTTGGTAATAAATCATTATAAATTTTTTTTGTTATTGTTTTTTCTATTTCATTGTCACTAATTTTATAAAACTTTCCTTTTGTTGGTTTTTCTTCTGTTCCAAATACTTCTTGTATAACTTGACCATAAGTATATGTATTTGTGCCATCTGTTCTAAATGTTGCCTCTTCATTGTTAATACCTGTTAACATTGTATAAACATCTATATTTTCTAATGATGTTAATGTTGATTTTGTTTCTGTTATTACTTTTGTTAATCCATCAACAGTTACTAAGTCATTATATCCTACAGCAAGATTTGGTAGCCCATCTGTTAAAACTATCATGTATTTATTAGTATTATCAGATGTAAACTTACTTTTAGCAAGTTTTACTCCTGAGTCTAAGTTTGTATATTGACCTGTTCCTTCTATTTTAGAAATTTTATCTGTTAATGTATTTAAATCATTTGTAAAACTGCAAACCTCTTGTGCATCTGCTTGTGTTCCTGTAATTAAATAACCATTACCATCTTTTTCTGTGCCTGTTGAAAATGTGACTACACCAATCTTCAAAGATGTTGGGTTAGCTGTAAGCAAACTTTGTACTAATTTGTTTGCTGATTTTAATACTAAATCTTTTCTTGTTGTTTCTCCAACTGCTTCATCCATACTACTTGAGCTGTCTATTACTAACATCATTTCTCCTGTTGGAATTTTCTCTTTAGAATTATTTTCGATCTTTAATTGTAATGTAACTTCATGTTTCTTCAAATCATATTCTATCATTTTCTTTTCGAAATATGCTTCTTCATTTAGTTTGATTGTGCAAGTATTGTCTTCAACTATTTCCATTGTTACATCTGTTGATTTAGCTGTTGCAAATACATTCGTTGCCATCATTGCTATTACTAAAAACATTATTAATACTACTTTTTTCTTCATAAATTAACACCTCATTTTTATTGTACTACAAAATAAAAATAAATTCAACATTTTTGTAGTAATAAATAAAAAGAATCGATACAAACTGCCATAATGCAATTTATCGATTCCTTTTATTTAAGCCTTTTCCTCTACTGGATAAACACTTACTTGTTTTTTATCTCTACCTTTTCTTTCAAATTTAACTGTTCCATCAACTAATGCATATAGTGTATCATCACTACCTTTTCCAACATTAGTTCCAGGATGCATTTTTGTTCCTCTTTGTCTAACTAAGATGTTTCCAGCTAAAACAAATTGACCATCAGCTCTTTTGACACCAAGTCTTTTAGATTCACTGTCTCTACCGTTCTTAATACTACCTTGACCTTTTTTATGTGCCATTAATCTCACTCCTTTCGGTTTCTAATCTAGTCGGCTCTCACTGACTGTTTGTGATTTTATCACATATATTTTTCTCAATAAAAATCTTACTTATTTAAAACTAAGCTTCTACTTTTTCAGCTTTTTCTGCTTTCTTTGCAGCTGTTTTAATTCCTGTAATTTCAACTTTTGTGTATGGTTGTCTATGTCCTTGTTTGCTTCTTTCATTTTTCTTAGCTTTCATTTTGAAAACAATGATTTTTTTAGCTTTTCCATGAGAAACAACTTTTCCTTCAACTTTTACACCTTTTACATAAGGATTTCCAACTTGTACTTTTCCGTCTTCTGATACTAAGATTACTTTATCAAATGCAACTTTTTTTCCTTCTTCTGCATCTAATTTTTCGAAAAATACTACATCTCCTTCTGCTACTTTGTATTGTTTTCCACAACTTTCAATTACTGCGTACATTTAAAATGCACCTCCCTTATTCGTATACTCGCTAATCCTTAAAAAAGGCAGTTATATTAGCAAATGCCTAATATAACATTTATTCGCCTTGACTAAGCGGATTACAGTTATCTATTTTAACATATTTACCATTACTTGTCAAGCCACGAAGCATTTTTCCTCATATTTTTTTGCTACTATACCAATTTTTCTAATTCTTTAATTTTATCTCTAATTTCAGCGGCCTGCTCAAATTCCATTTTACTCGCATATTCTAACATTTCTTCTGTCAATCTATTTATTGTCTCTTTTATATCTTCTTCTTTCTCAAACTTGTATTCTACCTCTATATTTTCAACTTGAGTAGCTTTGATAGAATCTCGAATAGATTTTGTAATTGTCTTTGGAATAATATTATGTTCTTTATTATATGCCTCTTGAATTCCACGTCTTCTGTTTGTTTCTTTTATAGCTTTTTCCATTGAATCCGTAAGCTCATCAGCATACATTATAACAGTTCCATCTGTATTTCTGGCAGCACGTCCTATTGTTTGAATTAATGAACGTTCAGAACGTAAAAATCCTTCTTTGTCTGCATCAAGTATTGCAACTAATGATACTTCTGGAATGTCTAATCCTTCTCTTAATAAGTTGATTCCTACCAATACATCAAATTCCCCCAAGCGAAGCTTTCGAATTATTTCTAGTCTTTCTAATGCTTTTGTATCAGAGTGAATATAATTTACCTTTACATCAAGACTCTTTAAATATTCTGTTAAATCTTCTGCCATTTTTTTTGTTAATGTTGTTACCAATACTCTTTCTTGTCTTTCAACTCTTATTCTTATTTGCTCTAATAAATCATCTATTTGATTTGTAACTGGTTTAACCTCTATTTTAGGGTCAAGTAAACCTGTAGGCCTAATAATTTGTTCAACTACATTGTTTCCTGCATGTTCTTTTTCATATTCCGCTGGTGTTGCACTTACAAAGACTACTTGATTTACTCTTTCTTCAAATTCATTAAATGTAAGTGGTCTATTATCAAATGCTGATGGAAGCCTAAATCCATACTTTACAAGTGATTCTTTACGTGCCCTATCTCCATTATACATTGCCCTTACTTGTGGAATTGTTGCATGTGATTCATCTATTAATAATAAGAAATCTTTTGGAAAGTAGTCAAATAGTGTATATGGCGGACTTCCTGGTTCTCTTCCACTTATGTGTCTTGAATAGTTTTCTATCCCTTGACAAAATCCAGTTTCTTTCATCATTTCTATATCAAAGTTCGTTCTTTCTTGTATACGTTGTGCTTCTATTAATTTATTTTGACCTTTAAAGTATCGCACTCTTTCTTCCATTTCTTGTTCTATTGTTTTTATAGCTCTTTCCATTTTTTCTTTTGATGTTACATAATGTGAATTTGGGACTATCATTACATGTTGTCTTGTTCCTATTGTTTTTCCTGTTAACGGATTTATTTCACTTATTTTTTCTATTTCATCTCCCCAAAATTCTACTCTTATTGCTGATTCTCCTTTATCTGATGGGTAAATCTCTACAATATCTCCCTTCGCTCTAAATGTTCCTCTTTTAAAGTCAATTTCATTTCTTGTATATTGTATATTTACTAATTTTTTTAACATTTTGTCTCTCTCAACTGTCATTCCTGGACGCAATGATACAATCATATTTTCATAGTCAATAGGGTCTCCTAGCCCATATATACATGAAACAGATGCAACAACTATTACATCTCTTGTTTCAAATAATGATGCTGTTGCTGAATGTCTTAATTTGTCAATTTCATCATTTATTGAAGCATCTTTTTCTATGTATGTATCTGATTGTGCTATATAACTTTCTGGTTGATAATAATCATAATAAGATACAAAGTATTCAACCCTGTTATCTGGAAAAAACTCTTTGAATTCGGAATATAATTGTCCTGCTAGTGTCTTATTATGTGCTAACACCAATGTTGGTTTCTGTGTTTTTTCTATTATATTTGCCATTGTGAATGTTTTTCCAGAGCCCGTAACTCCTAGAAGCGTCTGGTATTTTTTGCCTTCTTCTATTCCTTTTGATAAGTATTCGATTGCTTGTGGTTGGTCGCCTGTTGGCTTATATTCTGAGTGTAATTTAAACATTTTTCCTCCCTTTGTGACCTAAAAATTCTAAATAGTATTAGATAATACTAATATATATTTATACCACTTTTTTCGCAAAAAAACAAGGTATTCTAAATATACCCTGTTTTTTATTATGTAGGTTAGTCAATCATTTGTCACAAATTATTTAAAATAAATACTTTGAG
>ERZ825670.3423-NODE-3423-length-13480-cov-4.437169_pt1 | contig 13480 bp, 7 predicted proteins | sample MGYA00519929_ERZ825670 | MGnify/ENA primary metagenome ERZ825670 (study PRJEB31778, sample SAMEA3449207) | human gut metagenome | biome: human gut; feature: human-associated habitat; material: faeces | place: United Kingdom | collected 2010/2012 ...
AAGGGGATGCTGATGGGAGAGATTACACCGGACGATAACATCCAATATCTGATGGTGGATTCCGATATCCCGGCCATGGAGAATATGATTGAGGCAAGCCGGGATGGTATCGGTCTGAATGCAACGGAGATTATCAGTATCTATCGCCCGAATCTGGAAAATCTTCTGGTAAGAGGCATCAAGGAGAATCCGGTGCATCCGAATCTTGCGAATTGGATGCGTGAGGACTTCCCACAGATCAACATTGATACGGATGGAGCCAAGGGCAACCGTCAGATTGGACGATTGATGTTTTCAAATGCATACGAGGATATGCGTGTTCTGCTGTTTGATAAGCTTGAGGAGGCACATACCCGTTCGAAGTCAGGCAAGCTCGATATCATTATCGTGTCGGGCGTCGCTGGCGGTACAAGTGGTGGTATCCTGACAGATCTTACCTATAATATCCGAGCCTACATCCGTTCTAAGAAGTGGAATGATGTGCGTGTGGGTGCCTGCCTGCTGATGCCAGATGTGCTTTACAGCAAGCGTGAGATCGTATCCAATCCGGATCTGCTTGCAAACTTAAATGCAAATGGCTATGCAACCTTGAAGGAAGTCGATTATTATATGCGGCTTACAAGTAAGGACAAGGATGAACGCTATATATTTGAGAGCACGACACACAAGCTTACAATCCGTGAGAATATATTTGATGCCTGTCTGCTGATATCCGGCAAGAAGGACGAGCAGGGCTATATTCCAGATGGCGTAATATATAGTGATGTGGCATATTTCCTGACGAAGCTCGCTTCTGTCAAGCATGTCGGACAGGGCGGCGATGGCGAGAAGGGCAAATTGCTGCGTGATGTATTCTTTGACGGAGAAGACCGCGGCTATTATAAGATTATCAACGAATCCGATTATAAGATCCCAATCAAACAGATTGAGAATATCTGTGAGTATGAGATTTTTGCAGAGGCATATAAGAAACTGCACGAGCTGTCAGAGGACGATCCGCAGGCAAAGGAATCGAGACAGAAAGTGTTTGGAGAGTTAGATGCATTCCTGACTGGAAAACCGGGCGATGAGATCAAGCTTTCAGTAAATGGAATCATCCCAATCAGGCAGTTCGAGAAACCGGTTTATAAAATGATCAAGAAAAATCAGGATGGCCTGCGCGAGAATATGGGACGCCAGCTTGCTTCCATGAAAGACCGCATTCCGATTATGATCAAGTCTTTGAAGAATCACGTACTTGATACGTTAAATGCGGAACTCGAGTGGTTTATGCAGAAGAAAGGCCCGTATGCGGTGATGGATATTATTGGCTGCGGTGGTATCGGAAGTAGCGAGAAAGACCGTGGCATGATTGCAGATATCGAACGGCTTTCCGGACTCATGAAACAGTACCAGCCAACCGGTGAATACAGTCGTATTATTGAGTCGATCAAGGACATTGTAGCGAAACGATTCTTCACATTCCCATCGGCGAAGCGTGAGACAGAGAACGGATATTATGATGCATGTGTCAAAGAATGTCTGACTCTGCAGCGGAATATGCTGATCGAAGGTATGAGTGATCAGGATATGTTTGGAGATATTACCCGGTTCCTGCGGGCGAAGGCAGAGCGACTCGAAGAGCTGTATGCACAGTTTAACGAGGATCTGAAGAATGCGGTGGAGGATCTCGCAGCAAATGGAAAGCGGATTACCGGATTCCTGTTAAAGGATGCAAAGCAGCAGGAGTACCTGCCGTCTGATTACATCACACAGGATCGTGTCGATGAGTTGTACAAGGGTATCGTAAAGCTGCTCGCGGACAATGAATCAAACATTGATAATGGACGTATCGTACCTGTAAAACAGGAGATGGAGCGGGTATATAAGAACATTCTGATCGGTGTCGGTATGTATGCACCAGAGAAGATGATCTCCGTTGCATTTGCAGATAAGCGTCCGACATTGGCAGAGCTTAACATGATGTTTGTGTCTCCGACAAATGAGACGCGTGCAGAGATCATGGATCGGGCTGCAAAGGCATTTGTCGAAGGTGCCAGTGAGAAGACAGCGAAGAAGAAGCTGTGTATCTTAAAGCCTGGATTTAAGGTAAATATCACGAATCATAAGTATATTTCCCTTCCGGCGATCATGCCGTTCTTCAGTGAGGCGGTAACGAAGCTTCTGACAGCACCACCGTATAAGGAAGACCGTAACAATATCTCTCTGAATACCGGTGATGTGGCAATTTCCGTAGACGATATGTACATCGGAGTTCCGCTTTCGATGATGGCTTGTATCGACGATATGCGGAAGGCATATGAGGTAGTTCCGGACAGTTATCTTGGATTACATATTGATGAAGTGAATAAAGATATGAAGACGGAGTTTCCGGGTGTTGCATAAGAAAAAAGATGCTGCAAGAAATTGCAGCATCTTTTTTCTTTATTCTATTGATGATTTCTTCGGAAAATATTTTTTGCAGGTGATCACGAACAGGATGATTGCAAGTGCGGTTGCAAGGTAATCCGTGACCGGTTGTGCCAATGCAAGCAGTCTGGCGGAATCCGTTGTTGCGTTGATGATAAACAAGATTGGTAAGTATAAAAGTCCCTGCCGGCTGATCGACAAAATCAGGGAAGGAAGTGCGGCACCTGTGGACTGGATTGCGTTGATAAATACAAATAACTGTCCAAGGATCGGACCGGATAAAATGTAAATACGGGAAAACTGAAATCCAAAATCGTAAGCATCGGCATCCTCTAGAAAAGCACTGACCAATCCGTCTGCACCAAAGTAACAGACACAGGTCATGATTGCACTTAACACGAATGCAAGTAAAATGGAAAATTTCAATACAGCAAAATACCGTTTCCGGTTTCCGGCACCGAAGCAGTAGCCAAGCAACGGCTGGATTCCGGTTCCAAGTCCGATCAACAGCATGACAACGATCATGTTAACCTTCATGGCGACACCGAGTCCGGCAACTGCCATGTCTCCATAGTGAGCCATCAGATTATTGATGAAGATATTGCTGACACTCATAAGCACGCTGTTCAGTGATGCCGGGATACCAATGGCAAATACGGAACCCGCAATTTTGTCTCCGGCTTTGTAATCCTGTAATCGAATCGATAACTGTGATTTTTTTGACAGAAGATGCGATACATAAAAGACCGCGGATAAAATATTTCCGATGACGGTTGCAATCGCGGCACCGGCAACATTCCAGCCGAGAAGCAAGATCATGACCGGATCTAAGATTATGTTTGCCATATTTCCGATGATCATACCGGACATTGCGGTTTTTGCGCGTCCTTCGGAACGGATGATGTTACTGAATGCGTTACTTATGATCAGAAACGGAATTCCGATGGCGACGATCCGGAGATACTGGGTTGCGTATTCTATCGTATCCGGACTTGCACCGATTGCTTTGCAAACAGGTTCTGCAAAAATTACAATTAAGATCATAGATATGATTCCCACAGCCAGCCCGGTCCAGAAGCAGAATGCGGAGGCATGTTTGGCGCGTTCTTCCTGACCTTCTCCAAGCATACGGGAGATAAAGGACGTTCCGCCGATACCGAATAACATACCGACGGCCATAAATAACAGGAAAGCTGGGGTTGCGACCGACACAGCAGCAACCATCAGTGCATTTTTTGTCTGTCCAATAAAAAATGTATCAGCGAGATTATAGATCAGAACCATAATCATGCTGATGATCGAAGGGATGACATTGCTTAACACGGCTTTTGGAACCGGAGCATCCCTGAAAATTTCAGTTGTATTCTGTTGCATAATCGTTCTCCTTATTGTTGGGTTTGTGGATGGCTGTTGTAGAGAGATTATTTTATTAAACGTATGCTTTCCAAAAAACAAACGATGGGAATAATCCATTCATAACCAAAGCTTTTATAGATAAATTTTATCGTTTTTTAATGAAGTTTTCCAATAGATAATATATATATGAAGAAAGAACTTATAGATAAAACCTATAAGGTGGAGATTAGAAAATTGGAACTGGATGAACTGTAAAATTCTGTTCTTTGTTCTGCCCAAAAAGTATGATAAAATGAAAAGAAGTAGAAACAATCTGTTTCATCAGTCAGGTAGAAGTGATAGATCAGCGAAAGGAAATAGAGCATATGAAAACAATAGGGATTGGAATTCAGGATTTTGCAAAAATAGCTGATAAAAATATGTTTTATATAGATAAGACAGCTTTTCTAAAGGAATGGTGGGAGAATCAGGATAGTGTTACATTAATCACCCGCCCAAGAAGATTCGGAAAAACATTGCTTATGAGCATGACGGACTATTTTTTCTCAGTCAATCATTCAGATTGCAAGAAGTATTTTGAAGGCCTGGACATCTGGAAAGAAGAAAAATTCCGTGAACTTCAGGGAACCTATCCGGTGATTTTCATGAGTTTTGCAGATATTAAAGGATCAACTTATGAAAAAACCAGAATGGGGGTTATCCATAAGATTACAAAGTTATATACAGACTTTGAATTTTTAAAGAGGACGGGAGTTCTCAGTGGCAGAGACCTGGAGTTTTACGATTCGGTCTCAGTGGATATGGGGGATGATGTTGCAGGAATTGCGATACAGTATATGTGTGATTATTTGAGACGTTATTATGGTAAGAATGCGTTAGTGTTACTGGATGAGTATGATACACCGCTACAAGAGGCATATGTAAACGACTATTGGAAAGAACTGGCTGATTTTATAAGAAGCTTATTTAATAGCACATTTAAGACAAATCCGTATCTGGAACGGGGACTTCTGACCGGAATTACAAGAGTTAGTAAGGAGTCAATCTTTTCTGATTTGAACAATTTGGAAGTTGTAACAACAACATCAGAAAAGTACAGCACTTCCTTTGGATTTACAGAGAAAGAAGTCTTTCAGGTATTAGAGAATAACGGATTGTCTTCTGAAAAGGAAAATATCCGTTACTGGTATGATGGTTTTTCTTTTGGTAAGCGGAAAGACATTTATAATCCGTGGTCGATCACAAAATATCTGGATACAGGAGAATATGGAACTTACTGGGCAGATACCAGTGGAAATGTACTTGTATCCAATTTGATCCGCCAAAGTCCTGCAAAGATTAAATCAGAAATGGAAGATCTGTTGCAAGGTAGAACAATCTGCACAGATCTGGATGAACAGGTGATTTTTGAGCAGCTTGGAAGAAAACGTGGAGCCATCTGGAGTCTTCTGCTTGCCAGCGGTTACCTGAAAGTTGACCGGTATGAGATGGATAACAGAACCGGTAAGCGTCAATATTATCTGAAAATCACAAACCATGAGACGATGCTGATGTTTGAGAAGATGATCGAAGACTGGTTCTCGGAAGAAGATTCTGCGTATGGAAATTTTAAAGATGCATTGATTGCAGGAGATCTGGATTATATGAACCAGTTTATGAATCAGGTTGCACTTCAGACCTTTAGCAGTTTTGATACCGGGAATAAGCCATCCAAAGAACAGGAACCGGAGAGATTCTACCACGGATTTGTTCTTGGACTGATCGTGGATTTAGCCGAAAAATATAGAATTACATCGAACAGAGAAAGCGGATTCGGACGTTATGATGTAGTAATGGAACCTTTGAAAGAAAATTTGGATGCAATCGTGATGGAGTTTAAAGTCCAGAACATGAAAAAAGAAAAATCACTCGAGCAGACAGTAGAGAATGCACTGCGTCAGATTGATGAAAAAGAATATGATACAGAACTACTTGCCAGAGGAATCAAAAAGGAGCGAATCCGACATTATGGATTTGCATTTCGTGGAAAAAAGGTTTTGATAGGAACAGAAGAATAAAGGTAAAATAAAGGGATGAAGACTTTAGTGGATTCATCCTTTTGTTATAGTAACAAAAAGATTTTAAAAAGTTTTCTTTCCACTTGCTTGCCTTGTATTTACCAGTGAAATCGGATATACTAAAGAATAGTCAATCTTTGAAAAATTTGATATTTATAAGAACAAAAACCAAGGAGAAGAAGAATGAGTATATATGATCTGAATGCGTATGAAGTACTCCAGACAGAAGATTTATCTGATCTGAAGTCAAAGGGGACACTTCTGAAGCATAAGAAAAGCGGAGCACGAGTGCTTCTTATGGAAAATGATGATGAGAACAAGGTGTTTACAATTGGATTCCGTACACCACCGTCAGACAGTACAGGAGTTCCACACATTATGGAACATTCTGTTCTGTGCGGATCGAAAGAATTCCCGGTGAAGGATCCGTTTGTTGAGCTTGTGAAAGGTTCTCTGAATACATTTTTGAATGCGATGACTTATCCGGACAAGACAGTATATCCGGTGGCAAGCTGCAATGACAAGGATTTCCAGAACCTGATGCATGTTTATATGGATGCAGTATTTTATCCAAATATTTATCAGAATGACAAGACATTCCGCCAGGAAGGTTGGAGCTATAAGCTGGATAATCCAGATGGAGAGTTGACAATCAGCGGTGTTGTATACAACGAGATGAAAGGAGCATTCTCTTCTCCGGAAGGCGTACTTGACCGCGTGGTTCTGAACTCTCTGTTCCCGGATAATGCGTATTCCGTAGAGTCAGGTGGAGACCCGGAGGTAATTCCGGAACTTACTTATGAGCAATTTTTAGATTTCCATAGAAAGTATTATCATCCATCTAACAGCTATATTTATCTGTATGGTGATATGAATATGGAAGAGAAATTAAGATGGCTTGATGAGAAGTATTTGTCAGATTTTGAGAATGAACCGGTGGATTCAGAGATTCATCTGCAGAAGCCATTTACAGAGATGAAGGAAGTCGTTCAGGAGTATTCCATCGCAAGTGAAGAGAGTGAGGAGGATAACACTTATCTTTCTTATAATAAAGTGATCGGTACTACACTGGATGAGAAATTGTATCTGGCATTTGAGATTCTGGATTACGCACTTCTGTCCGCACCGGGCGCACCGCTGAAGAAAGCACTTCTCGATGCAGGGGTCGGCAAGGATATCTCAGGATCTTATGACAACGGAGTTTATCAGCCGATCTTCTCTGTGATTTCTAAGAATGCGAATGTAGAGCAGAAAGAAGAATTCGTTCGTGTAATTGAAGATACATTGAAAGATATTGTGAAAAATGGAATCAATAAGAAAGCACTTCGCGCAGGAATCAACTATCATGAATTCCGTTTCCGCGAGGCCGATTTCGGAAATTATCCGCGTGGACTGATGTATGGACTGCAGTTGTTTGACAGCTGGCTTTATGATGAGACAAAACCATTTATTCATATGCAGGCGATTCCGACATTTGAATTCTTGAAGGAACAGGTGGAGACAGGATACTTTGAAGAACTGATTCAGAAATATCTCCTGGCTAATACACATGGTTCTATCGTGATCATTAAGCCGGAGCGTGGACGTACTGCAAGAATGGATAAGGAACTTGCAGATAAGCTTCAGGCATACAAAGACAGTTTGTCAAAAGAAGAAATCGATGCACTTGTGAAAGCAACGAAAGAGTTGGAAGAATATCAGGAAGAAGAGTCGGCACCGGAAGATTTGGCGAAGATTCCTGTACTCGGGCGCGAAGATATTTCCAGAGAGATCGCACCGATTTATAATAAAGAGCTTGAGACAAGCGGAGTGAAGCTGGTACACCATGAAGTTGAGACGAATGGAATTGGATACACAGCGCTTTTGTTTGACCTGTCCGGTATTCCGGAAGAGAAACTTCCATATATCAGCATTCTGCAGAGTGTGCTTGGAATTATTAATACAAAGAATTATGAATACAGTGAACTGTTTAATGAGATCAATGTACACACAGGAGGAATCGGAACTTCTCTGGAGCTTTACACAGACGTAACAAAGGTAAAGGAGAAAGAATTCCGTGCGACATTTGAAATCAAAGGTAAAGCACTGTATCCGAAGATGGATGTTCTGTTCTCTATGATGCGTGAGATTCTGATGGAATCTGATCTTGGGGATGAGAAGCGTCTGAAAGAAATCTTAGCAATGTTGAAATCCAGACTGCAGATGTCCTTCCTGTCATCCGGACACACAACAGCAGCCCTTCGTTCCCTGTCTTATACTTCACCGATGGCGAAGTTCAAGGATGATACAGATGGAATCGGTTACTATGAGGTTGTAAAGGAACTGGAGGAAAACTTTGAGGAGAAGAAAGCAGAACTGATTGCAAACTTAAGACAGATTGCACAGCAGATTTTCCGCAAGGACAATCTGATCATCAGTTATACTTCATCAGCGGATGGTCTTGCACCGATGGAAGAAGCATTTGCAAAGATTGCAGACACACTTCATACAGAGGAAAAGGAAGCAGAGATACCGTGTGAAATTCATTGTGTGAAACGCAACGAGGGATTCAAGACATCTTCAAAAGTTCAGTATGTTGCAAGAACAGGTAACTTTATCGACCGTGGTGTTGAGTATACAGGAGCACTTCAGATTCTGAAAGTCATCTTGAGCTATGATTATCTGTGGCAGAATGTCCGTGTGAAGGGCGGAGCTTACGGATGCATGAGCAGCTTCAATCGTATTGGAGAGGGATATCTGGTATCTTACCGTGACCCGAATCTGGAGAAGACAATGGAAATCTACGAAGGAGTTGTGGATTATCTGAAGAACTTCAATGTAGATGACAGAGACATGAACAAGTTTATTATCGGAACGATCAGTAATATCGACCGTCCGATGAATCCGGCAGCAAAGGGAAGCAGATCAATGAATCTTTATATGAACCATGTATCTGCTGAGATGATCAGGGAAGAGAGAGATCAGATCCTTGATGCACAGCAGTCAGACATCCGTGCACTTGCCGATGTACTTCAAGCATTACTTGATGCACATGAACTTTGCGTGATCGGAAGTGAAGAGAAGATTGAGGAGCAGAAAGAGATGTTCCTTGAAATAAAGACACTTTAAGATGGAAAAAGAAAGGAAAAAGTATGCAGGATAATTTTAAATCAGGATTTGTCACACTGATCGGAAGACCAAATGTTGGAAAATCTACTTTGATGAATCGTCTGATCGGACAGAAGATTGCAATCACATCAAACAAACCACAGACAACAAGAAACCGTATCCAGACTGTTCTGACAACAGAGGAAGGTCAGATTGTGTTCGTAGATACACCGGGAATTCACAAAGCAAAGAATAAACTTGGTGAGTATATGGTGAATATTGCAGAACGTTCTTTGAATGAAGTGGATGTTGTACTTTGGCTTGTAGAGCCATCTACATTTATCGGTGCAGGTGAGAAGCATATTATTGAGCAGTTAAAGAAGGTAAAGACACCGGTTATTCTTGTTATCAATAAAGTTGATATGGTGAAGAAGGAAGAGGTTCTTACTTTTATTGATGCATATCGCAAGGAATGTGATTTTGCAGAAATCGTTCCGGTATCTGCAAGAAGAGGCGATAATACGGATGAGCTTGTAAATGTAATTATGAAATATCTTCCATACGGACCGCAGTTCTATGATGAAGATACAATCACAGACCAGCCGGAGCGCCAGATCGTGGCAGAGATTATCCGCGAGAAAGCATTGCACAGCTTGAATGAGGAGATCCCTCATGGAATCGCAGTAGCAATCGATCAGATGAAGATGAACCACAAAGTGTGTCATATTGATGCTACAATCATCTGCGAGAGAGATTCCCATAAAGGGATCATCATCGGAAAGCAGGGAAGTATGCTGAAAAAAATCGGAAGTACTGCAAGATTTGAAATCGAGCGTCTGCTGGATTGCAAAGTAAATTTGAAGCTGTGGGTAAAGGTTCAGAAGAACTGGAGAGACAGCGATTATATGATGAAAAATTTTGGATACAGGGAAGACGAGATGTAAGCCCTGAAATGCATTTGCGGTAAATTCTGAAGAAATTCTAAAGAAAAAAGTGCTGTTCCTTAAAGAATGGCACTTTTTTCTTTAATAAATGCCAAAGCCTATTGTTATTATGAAAAAGTGGGATAAAATGATGTAAGTACATAGCAATGGAGCAATCTGGTTACATCATAAAATGGGAAAAGAATGGAGAAAACAAGAAGTGAGACAAAGGACAGGAGATTTGGACAGAAAGAGAATAATAGAAATCTTACTCCCGCCGGTAATTGTTTTTCTGGTGAATTCAGCTGTCTACTGGGGAGCACCGAGATTGACAGATACAAGTGAGTACCATAACCTGTCACTTGCATTAGATACAAAGATCCCAATGATACCGGCATTTATTCTTGTTTATTTTGGATGTTACATTTTCTGGGTGATTAATTATCTGCTTGTATCATTGCGGGAGGAAGAGATAAAATACAGATTCTTTACGGCTGATTTGTATGCAAGAATCATTTGTTTTCTGTTTTTTGTGTTTTATCCGACAACAAATGTAAGACCAGAACTTGTCGGAAACGGAATTTTTGTTCAGGGCATGCGTTTTTTATATCAGATTGATGAACCGGTGAATTTATTTCCATCAATCCATTGTATGGCAAGCTGGTTCTGTTGTATTGGAATCAGGGGAGATAAAAAAGTACCGGTGTGGTATAAGATCGTATCTGTAATGATTGCAGTGTTGGTCTTTATTTCTACGCTTGTAACAAAACAGCATGTAATTGTGGATGTGATCGGTGGAGTTGCGGTAGCGGAGCTGACCTGGTTTGTGAGCTGCCGGACAAACGGATGGAAAATTTACAGAAATCTGGTTCGTAAAGCAGGAGGAGAAAATGGAAAATAAAAAGAAAATGATATTTAATGTACTTTTTCTCTTTCTTGTCTTTGCGGCAACAATCTATGGAGTATTCCATGGGGAGGATTTAAGTGAGATTGCAGAAATTCTGAAAACAGTGAATTTATACTGGTTGCTTCCGGGTGTTGCCTGTGTGATTATCTTTATCTGGGGAGAGTCAATTATTATATTTTATATGATGCATACGCTTGGTATTCATCTAAAGAAATGGAAATGTTTCCTGTTTTCCTCTGTAGGATTCTTTTTCAGCTGTATCACACCATCCGCAACAGGAGGACAGCCGGCGCAGATTTATTATATGAAGAAAGAGAAAATTCCAATCCCGGTATCAACGCTTGTATTGATGATTGTCACGATTACCTATAAGATGGTTCTCGTTGTGATCGGTCTTGGACTTATGATCTTCGGCAGGGGATTCATCAGAACACATATGTATGATATCCGTCATATTTTTTATCTTGGAACAGGTTTAAATGTGTTTTGTGTGGCTTCTATGCTGCTCCTTGTATTTCATCCGGTGCTTGCACGTTCTATTCTTGTGAAAGGGATGGAACTGCTGGAAAAAATGCATCTGATGCGATATAAAAGTACAAGAATTGAGAAACTGAATGCATCAATGGATCAGTATCATGCAACAGCGGTTTATCTGAAAGATCATATGATGGTGCTGGTCAATGTATTTGCAATTACATTATTTCAGAGGTTCGCACTGTTTACAGCAACCTGGTTTGTATATAAGGCATTTGGACTGTCCGGAACGAATGCATTCGTGATCATTCTTCTGCAGTCTGTGATTTCGGTTTCTGTGGATATGCTGCCACTGCCGGGCGGTATGGGAATCAGTGAAAAACTGTTTTCGATGATTTTTGAACCGGTTTTTGGAAGTGCACTTTTGATTCCGGGAATGATCTTAAGCAGAGGACTTGGATATTATACAGAATTATTGATCAGTGCAATTTTCACGATCGTGGCGAATTTTACAATAGGAAGAAACTTAAGGAAGAAAGCATAAATAAATGGAGAGTTATTCTGATAAGAATAAAAATAAGGGGGAAATAAAATGTTAGGTGTTTATGATTACACAGTTATACTTACATATATCAGTCTGTGGATTTCGATTGGTGGGATGATGCTGTCATTGAATGGACATCTGGATCTTGCAGTATTGTGTCTTGCACTGTCTGGTCTGTGTGATATGTTTGATGGGAAGATTGCAAGAACAAAGAAGGATAGAACAGAAATAGAGAAACGTTTTGGAATCCAGATTGATTCACTGTGCGACATTGTCTGTTTTGGAGTTGGACCGGCGATCATCTGTTATTGTATGGGAATGAATGGGATTGTCGGTGTTCTTATTCTTATGTTTTATGTGTTGGCAGGATTGATCCGTCTGGCATGGTTTAATGTAACAGAAGAGTGCAGGCAGGATGAGACAACAGAGAACAGAAAGTGTTATCAGGGATTGCCGATCACATCCATGTCGATCGCATTACCGATTCTTGTTGTGCTTCGCCCATTTTTGCACTGTGATTTCAGAATTGCACTGCATGCGATGGTTCTTCTTGTAGGACTTCTGTTTGTTATGGATTTCAAATTAAAAAAGCCGGGGAATAAGACACTTTCTGCATTAGTCGGAGTAGTAGCGGTTGCAGTAGTCTGGACATTGAGACGAAGATTCATGTAAGAGGAGAGATTATGATTTATGCAGACAGAAACGGAAACAGGATGGAGAAAACAACAGGGCAGGACAGATTCCTGGAATATATCTATGGACATACACTGACAAGAATGATGCTGAAACCATTGCTTGGTTCCAGGGTATCCCGACTTGGCGGAAAAGTGCTGGACAGCAGAGTGTCCAGGCTGTTGATTCCATCGTTTGTCAGAAAGAATCAGATTGATCTGTCAATCTATGAAAAGAAACATTATTCTTCTTATAATGACTTTTTTACGCGTAAGATTTTAGCGGAGGAACGTCCGATTGACGGAAGAAAAGAAGTACTGATCAGTCCTTGTGACGGGAAAGTGACAGTTTGTCCGATTCAAAGGGATGGACTTTTTCTTATCAAACAGACACAGTATACAGTCCGTAGTCTTTTGAAGGATGAAAAGCTTGCGAAACGCTATGAAGGTGGAACAGCTTATATAATCCGTCTCACGGTAGATGACTACCACAGATATTGTTATGTGGCAGATGGTGTGAAATCTGCACAGCGAAAGATCAGAGGAGTATTCCATACAGTAAATCCGGTGGCAAATGACTATGCTCCGATTTACAAGATGAATACAAGGGAATATTGTCTTGTACAGACAGAAGAACTGGGAACCGTTTTGCAGATGGAAGTCGGTGCTCTTATGGTTGGACGGATTAAGAATCATAAAAAGAAAGTATCTGTTGTACACCGGGGAGAAGAAAAAGGAATGTTCGAGTTTGGCGGGTCTACAGTCGTTCTTTTGACAGAGCCGGGAAAAGTGCAGACGGATGAAGATCTGGTGAGAAACAGTGCAACCGGTGCAGAGACATTGGTAAAGATGGGTGAGAAAATTGGTGAAAAATGTCAGAAAGAACCGTTTTCGGGCGAGAACTGAGGATTTTCTATAGCTTTCTAAATTAAAGTGTGCTAAAATGGCTGTGTTTGTTGATGAAACACAGCCATTTTTTGCAAATATGCAGAGAAACTGTTACTGTTCACTCCCGTGTCAATCACTCCGCTGATTGACACGGAGGATGCATG
>ERZ825670.3424-NODE-3424-length-13480-cov-3.900633_pt1 | contig 13480 bp, 11 predicted proteins | sample MGYA00519929_ERZ825670 | MGnify/ENA primary metagenome ERZ825670 (study PRJEB31778, sample SAMEA3449207) | human gut metagenome | biome: human gut; feature: human-associated habitat; material: faeces | place: United Kingdom | collected 2010/2012 ...
TTGCAATTGCAAGACCTGGATTAATATGACCTGCTGTTCCTGCTGCTGCAATTATAGCTCTCATTTTTAATCACATCCCATCCTACACTTTTGAACCCGACTTCGAAATATTCAGCAATATTCCACACATTCCCAGTAACATAATCAAGGCCGTACCACCAGCGCTGAAGAATGGTAGCGAAATACCAGTATTTGGTATGGAGTTTGTTACAACTCCTATATTTAATGCAACCTGAACCATTACAAGTGTAGTAATACCTGTTGCAAGTAAACTGCTAAACATATCAGGTGCTTTCATAGCTATAATTATTCCTCTCCATATAAATAGTGCAAAAAGTATAATTACTACTACACATCCAATAAAACCTAGTTCTTCTGCTAATATTGAAAAAATAAAGTCGTTTTGCGGCTCTGAAACATATAAATATTTTTGCTTACTTTGACCTAATCCTACTCCAAATAGGCCACCTGAACCTATTGCATATAGGCCTTGTGTTACTTGCCACCCATCTCCTGTTGGGTCTTGCCAAGGGTCTAAAAATGTTGTAAGTCTTGCTAAACGGAAGGTTCCTTTGGTTCCTTTTGTAGCCAGAAACAACATTCCCGCCGCTCCTACTGAACCTCCTGCTACTGCGATTGTAATAAAATCTTTTATTTTTGTTCCACCCATTATCATCATTATTGATGTTATGGCAATTATAACAACAGACGCGCTTAAATGGTCTTGTATAAAGAATAAAATTGCTATTGGCGGAATTAGAAAGCTAAAAGATTTTATGCATCCTCTCCAAAAGAAGCCTAATTCGTTTTTATGCTCTGTTAAATATCCTGCGTAAAATATTATTAGCCCTATTTTTGCAATTTCTGATGGTTGGAAATTTCCAAATCCTAAATTTATCCATCTTTTTGCACCTTTTACTTCTACACCAATTCCCGGTATTATAACTGAAATTAATGCCGCTATAGAAATTATATATGCTATTTTGTAAAACTTTTTATATATTCTATAGTCAAACCTTGAAATTATAAACATAAGTATAATTCCTATTATTGCAAATGCTAATTGTTTTATTACATATGTATAACTATTTCCGTTCGTAGAAAGTGAAGATGGTGCACTTGCTGAAAGTACCATTATTATACCTAATGACAATAGTAAAAATATTGTAATACACAAGGCGAAATCAAATGGCTTTTGTTTTGACTTTACAACTTTCTTCTGTTTGTTTTGTTGCACTACTTTTCCATTCCTTTCATTTTCTCCCCATTTGTACTTTGGGATTTTTATTTTTTATATTTTTACCCCAAAAGTACCTATCCCTTTTGGGGTAATTTTTAATTTAGATTGCTAGTATTCCTATTACGCATACTATTAATGTAATTAAACTAAATACTGATACTACCTTGTTTTCTTTCCAACCTGAAAGTTCAAAATGATGATGAAGTGGTGCCATTTTGAATATTCTGTTTCCTGTTCTTTTATAATGTGCTACTTGTATCATTACTGATAGTGTTTCAAGTATTGGTACTAATGCGATAATTAGAAGTAATAATGGCATTTTTAAATATAGTGCCATAGCTGCAACTGCCCCTCCTAAACAAAGTGAACCTGTATCTCCCATCATTACTTTTGAAGGATATAGGTTGAATAGTAAAAATCCTAAACATGCACCTGACAATGCGCTTCCAAATAATGTTACTTCTTTTACATCAAATATTATTGCAATTACTGTTAGGCAAGTTAATATTATTGTTGTTACACTACTAGATAGCCCATCTATTCCATCTGTTAAGTTTATTGCATTTGTTGTGGCTAGCATTACTAATATTGCAAGTGGAATATATAACCATATAGGAATCACTATGCTATTTTTTACAAATGGTATGTATATGTCTGTTCCTATATTTAATACTTTTGTTAGGTATAATGTATATCCTACTGCTATTATTAGTAAACCAAGCATTTTTGCTTTTGGACTTAGTCCTTTTGTGTTTTTTAACACTAATTTTTTGAAGTCATCTATAAATCCAATTAGTCCAAAGCCTACTGCTGTTATTAGTAGTGGTAAAATATTTTTAGCTATTGTTGGTTCTAACCTATATTTTGTGTAGTAGAGAAATAATCCTACACATACTATACACATACTAAGTATAATTATTATTCCACCCATTGTAGGGGTTCCTTGTTTTTTCAAATGGCTTTGTGGCCCATCATTTCTTTCTATTTGCCCGACTTTTAGTCTTCTTAATATTGGTACAATTATTAGTGATAGTACTACTGTAAGTGCAAACGTTAATAGTAATACTTTTACTTGAAATTCCATATTTATCTCCTTTTTCTTATGTCAGGGAACACTTTCTTATCTTTTGCTAACTTATTTATGATAAGGAATGGACCCCTTCAAATGGCTATTTATCTTCCTATTTTATAATACTGTTTACTATAACTCTTTCATCAAATGGATATTTTACTCCATTTATTTCTTGATATGGCTCGTGTCCTTTACCTGCTAAAACTATAATGTCTTTTTTATCTGCCATATTAATTGCTGCTTTTATTGCTTCAACTCTATCTACTATTACAGTATATTTTCCTTTTGTTTTCTTTATTCCTTCTTCAATTTGACTTACTATTTTTTCTGGGTCTTCTGTACGTGGATTGTCTGAGGTTATAATCGTAAAGTCTGCAATTCTTCCTGAAATTTCACCCATTATTGGTCTTTTTGCTGTATCTCTATCTCCTCCGCAGCCAAATACTGATATTACCCTTCCTCTAGTATATGATTTAACTGCATTTAGTATATTTTCCAAGCTTTCTGGTGAGTGTGCATAATCTATCATTATTGTTAAATCTCTTTTATTGTTTACAAGTTCTGACCTTCCCGGAACTCTAACTTCTTCTAGTGCTTCTTTTATTTGCTCTGCATTTGCCCCTAATTTTTCAGAAACACAAATTGCTGCTAGTGAATTGTACACACTAAATCTACCTGGAATACAAGTTTTTACTCTTTCATTTCTTGTTCCTATTTTTACTTTAAAATCTACATATGAATTTGTAATTGTAATGTCTTTTGCTAAAACATTGCAATAATTGTCTATTCCATATGTTGTTATATTACACTCTGGCACAAGTTTTGGTAATTTTGCAACATGAAAATCATCCGCATTTATAAAACCTGTTTTACACATTTTAAATAATTGTACTTTTGAGCTAAAGTAATCTTCCATGTTTGGATGTTCTTTTGGACTAATATGGTCTTCTGAAAAGTTTGTGAATACTCCTATATCAAAATCACATCCTGCTACTCTGTGTAATTTTAAGCTTTGTGAAGATACTTCCATAACAACTACGTCTACATTTTCTTCTACCATTTTTGCAAATATAGCTTGCAATTTATTACTTTCTGGTGTTGTTCTATCACTATCTTCTAGTTTTTTATCACCTATATATATAGCTATTGTTCCAATTAATCCTACTTTTTTTCCTGCTTTTTCTAACACTTTTTTAATCATAAAAGTTGTTGTTGTTTTTCCTTTTGTTCCTGTAACTCCTATTAATTTGAATTTTCTAGATGGATTTCCATAGAAATTACATGAACATATTGCTAAAGCATATCTTGTATCTTTTGCGATAACAACTGTAATTCCTTCTGGAATTTTTTTAACAAATTCTGCAGTTACTCCTTCTTCTAATATTACTGCTTTTGCACCGCTATTTATTGCTGTATCTACATATTCATGTCCATCTGTGTCGAAACCTTTTATTGCTACAAATAAGCCATTTTCTTTTATATTCCTTGAATCTTTATCCAAGTTTGTTATTTCTAAATCTAAATCTCCCTTTACTTTTAATCCTTCTATTCCTACTAATATCTCTTTTAATTTCATAGGATACCTCCCATATTTTATGTATTTATAAGTTGATTTTTTATAATTATTAAAAACCAACATAATTATATAACTAAAGTTCTTATTTGTAAATTATATTATCAAAAAAAATAATCATTCCTAAAAATTAAGGGATTTTTAGTATATAGAATTTATAAGACAAAAAATAGCCCCTTTACAGGGGCAAAGCTTCAAGCAGATTTATATCGAAATACCAATATAAAAACTGCCACATTGATGCAATAGCTATTACAATAGTTACAATATAGCCTAAGAACCGTATTATTGCATTTCGGTCATTCATCATCCAAACTAGTAATTTCACAATGAATACACAAAATATGACCATAACACAAAAAAGTAAAAACGGATGTTGCATAATAATAATTCCTCCTTAGGTTTTATAATATAAATTAGAATAAATCTAATTTGTATTATACTTCATTTTACATAAAATAGCAAGTATCTAACCAAAATTTTAGTAAAAGAGTATCTCTAATTCGTCAACTCTACGTATATGTTAGCTTCTTCTTTAACTTTTACTCCTACTTTTGGTGTCTGCTCTTTTATTATAGTATTTTCTTTGTCTATACCTTCTTGTTCATTATTTATAACTAATTTCAAATTATTTTCTTTTAGTATACTTTCCGCTTCTTTTATACTTTTTCCTTCTATATTAGGCACTTGGACGTCATTTTTTACTTGTTCTTCTTCCTCGTTATCTTTTACTACTTCCAAATAAGGTAACACTTCCCCAAATATTTGTGAACCTATTGGTGCTGCGACTCCACCTCCTTGGTGGCCCCCTTCTCCTGTTGGATTATACAAAGTTATTAACACAGCTACACTTGGGTCTGATATTGGTGCCACGCCTATGAATGATGTTACATATTTGCCTGTATTTACACCATCTTCTGAAGTTCCTGTTTTTCCTCCTATTCTATAACCTTTAACTTGTGAGTTTCTACCTGTTCCATCTGCTACAACGCTTTCCATCATACTAAGTACATTTTGAGCTGTTTCTTCTGAAATTACTCTATCCTTTTTTATTACTTCCACCTCTTTTCTTTCCCCTGTTTTTCCATCTATAGTTGCTTTTACTACTCTTGGCTGTATATATGTTCCACCATTTGCAATAGTTGAAACCATTGTTACCATTTGAATAGGTGTTACCTCAAAACGTTGCCCAAATGCTATTGTTCCCAGTTCTACTGGTCCAACCTTTTCTTCTTTTAAAAATATACTTCCTGCTTCCCCTGGTAAATCTATTCCTGTCTTTCTTAAAAATCCAAACTTTTCTAAATAACTATAATATGTGTGCACTCCTAATTTTTGTCCCAATCCTATAAATACTGGATTGCATGAGTTCATTAATGCCTGCCTTAAACTTTCACTTCCATGTGGCCTATAATATCTCCAACATTTCATTCTTACACCTGCAACATCAATCCCTCCTGTACAACAAAATTCACCTGCCTTATCTACTTGAGCTATTTTCTCTTCTAAAGATGCTGAGGCTGTTACTAATTTGAAAGTTGAACCCGGTTCATACGTATCTGAAACAGCTTTATTTCTCCACATTGCTTGCATGTTTTTGGTTTTATCTTCTTGTGAAAGAGTATCCCATACACTTTTTAATTCATCTGTGTTTGGAGAATATGGCTCATTTAAATTATAATTTGGATATCCTGCTAAAGCCAATATATCTCCATTTTTTGGATTCATTACTATTATATTTCCACCGTCTGTACACTTATTATCTATACAGGCCTCTTTTAAATATTTTTCTGCAATTCCTTGTATTGTACTATCTATAGTCAATATCAGGTCATCTCCATTTACAGCTTTCACGTATTCTTCTGAAGTATCATTAATGTCGCCACCTCTAGCATCCCTTAGCTTTGTAATTTTGCCTGTACTACCTTTTAAAATTTTATCATATAATGCTTCTATTCCATCTAGCCCTTGATTGTCGCTGCCGCAAAAGCCTATAACTTGAGAAGCTAAATTATTAAAAGGATAATATCTTTTTGTGTCTTCATCTATGTTAATTCCTGTTGTAATATTATTATTTTGCATCCACACTCTTAATTCATCTGCTTTTTCTTTGTCCACCTTTTTTATTATTGTTTCTATAGAACTTCTTTTACTAACCTTTTTTAGTATATTTTCATAATTTAATGAAAATATATTTGATAGCCCAGTTGCTATTTTTTCTCTATCTTCTTTCTTTATAGTAGTTGGCGTAACTGTTATTGTTTCCACAGTTGAACTAACTGCTAAAATAGTCTTCCCGGTTGCATCATAAATAGTACCTCTTTTAGGGTTAATATTTCTATCTAAAGTTTGTTGCATATATGCCATGGCTTGCAATTCTTCGCCTTTTATAAATTGTATATAACCTATTCTTGTTAGCAACAATGAAAGTATTAATATTGCAATTATCATTTCGCTTTTCATTCTTTTCTTTTTAGATAATGTGCCTATTGGCTCTGCAGTTCTCTTATTTTTTTTATTTAATTTTTTAAAATTTATTGGCTTTTTTCTTTTTAACTTTTTTATTTCTTTATCATTTATTTGCTTTTTTATTTCTTTTTCCATTTTCAATTTTAGCTTTTGCTGTGGTGTTTTCTTTTTTCTTTCTTTCAAATTTCTCCCTCACATTCTTAATTTTATTTCTTATATTAAGAATATGATAAAAGAACAATTCTCATGACCTGTTTTTGGGGACGGAGCAAAAAAACAGTTAAAAAAATAGAAGTAAAATAATTTTATATTTTTACTCCTATTTTTATTCAAATAAATTTTTAATTGTATTTATAACATTTTGGAAAAAGTTTGTATCTTCTTTTATTACTACTTCTTCTTTTGCTGATTCTATATAGTCTTTCTTTGGTAAATTTACATATACTTTTTGACTATTTGATATTTTTTGCATTCCCAACATTTCTTTTGCAGATTGCTCAACATTATTCAAATTTAAAGTTTTTTCTATATTTACTTTCAATTGTTCATTTTCTTTTTCAATAGCACTTACTTCTTTTTTTAGCTTTTCCTTTTTGTTACAGCTCTCTGTTATAAGTGAGTTTTGGTACCCCATGGCAAATAAAACAGCAAATGCTGCAAATATATATAAAACCAACTTTACTTTTGGCTTCATTTTTTTCTTTGGCGCATTTTTTTCTGTCTTCATACTTTTTGTAGAAGATTTTTTCTGTTTATATGGATTTTTTTTAGGTTCGTACTCTGGTTGCAATTTCCTAGGGCTAGTTTCATATTGATACCCTTGATATTTAGGATATGCCATTTGGATTAGCTCACCTCTTTCCTTTGTGTTTTTTCTATTGTGCTTTTTCAAAAATTCTTAATTTTGCACTTTTAGATCTCGAGTTTTCTTCTTGTTCTTCTTTTGATGCTATTATTGGTTTTTTATTTATTATTTTTCCTTCTGAATGATATCCACATACGCAATATGGTAAATCTTTTGGACATGTACATTTTCCTTCTGCATCCAAATATGCTTGCTTTACTGCTCTATCTTCTAGTGAATGGAATGTAATTACACATAGCCTACCTTCTGGTTTTAGACATTCTATACAATTTTTTATAGTTTCTTTTAGTGGTTCTATTTCATTATTTACTTCTATTCTGATAGCTTGAAATGTTCTTTTGGCTGGATGTCCATCTTTTTGTTTTGAAATAGGTATTGATTTTCTTATAATATCTACTAATTGCATAGTTGTTTCAATTGGCAAAGTTTGTCTTTCTTTTACAATATTTCTTGCAATATTTTTTGCAAATCTTTCCTCACCATATTCTTCTATAATTTGGCCAAGTTTTTCTTCTGTATAATTGTTTACAACATCTTTTGCTGTTAGCTCTTGAGCTTTGTCCATTCTCATATCTAGCGTAGCTTCTCCCATGTAACTAAATCCTCTTGCTCTTTCATCTAGTTGATATGAAGATACTCCTAAATCTAACAATATTCCGTCTACTTTATCTATTTGTATGCTTTTTAGCAATTCTTTTATATCGTCATGATTTCCGTGTAAATATACTACATTTTTGTATTTTTTAAGTCTTTGCCTTGCAGCCTCAAGCGCTTCTTCATCTCTGTCTATTCCTATTAATTTTCCTTTAGAAGATAATCTTTTTAATATTTCACTACTGTGACCTGCTCCGCCTAAAGTTCCATCTACATATATTCCATCTTCTTTTATATTTAGCCCTTGGATGCATTCTTGTAGTAATACACTTTTATGTTTAAATTCCACTTTCAAACTCCTATATATTTTTTATTAGCACCAACAGTTGGTATTTAAAAAATACCAACTGTTTAATGCTACTTTTTTAATTTTCTTTAGTGTTTTCTTACTTTTTCGAATGTAAATCTATATTTTTACTTTTGTGAGCATTTTTTAGTTTTTTTCTTTTGAAGCTTAAAATGTAGTTCTTTCGTTATTTTTAAACTCCTCTTTTGTTTTAAACTTTTATCTTTTGTAACTTACTTTCTTTTGTAAAAGTTAAATTACTTTATCTTTTGTGTTTTCTTATTTTATCTTTTGTATTTATATAAACTTATAAAAAGTTATATACCAAGCATTGTCATATTTTCTGCAATTTCGTCTGCTGAAATATTTTCTTCGCTATTGTATTCTTTCCATTTATCTTTGTTCCATATTTCAAGTCTTGTCCCAACCCCGATAATTACAACATCTTTTTCCATGTTTGCATATTCTCTTAAATTGCTTGCAATTAGGAATCTTCCTTGTTTGTCTATTTCACATTCTATTGCGCCAGATAAGAAAAATCTTACAAAATCTCTGGCATTTTTGTTAGTAAGTGGCAAAGTTTTTAATTTTTCTTCAAAGTTTGACCATTCATTTTGTGAAAATCCGAATAAGCATCCATCTAACCCTTTGGTTATAATGAATTTTTCTCCCATGTCTTCTCTTAACTTAGCCGGCATGATTAATCTGCCTTTAACATCTAGAGAATGCTCGTATTCGCCAATCAACACTTTGAATCACCTCCTGTGTTTTTCGTTCCACTTCGCACCACTTTGCTCCACTTTTATTAAATTTTAATATAAGAATAATAAAAAAGCAATACTTTTTTTAAAATTTTTTTAAAAGTATTGCTTTTTTATTTATTTTTTATTATAAGGTGTCCCAAATTGGGAAAAAGTAGCAATTGGGGACTGTCCCTAATTGCTACTACTTAACTTCTCTTGCTTTTACTACTAATCTTTGTGTTCCATAATTTGTACACGTTATAAGTGTTACTTCTCTTCTTCCATTTGTTAATTGGCTGGTACATGATGTATCGTCTGGCTCCACTACATATTTGTCATATACTGAATATTTTACTGTTTTTCCATTTAAATCTTCTAATTCTACTATATCTCCGCTGACTGCTTCTGATAAACGTCCAAACATTTTTTTACTTTTATAGTTATGCCCTACTACACAATAGTTTCCTACCTCATTTGGAGCTGGACCCCAATATTTGTTTATAGAAATTTTTAATAACTCTTCTGAAGTCTGGCTTATTACTGGATATTCTATACCTAAACGTGCAATTCTAATTGTTGCCTCTACTGTATATTCTGCACCATTATTCGTTGTATAAACTTCTGATGCTGAAGGTTCTTCTACTGGCAGTGCTGGAATGCTTATAGCTGAATTACTATCTGTATCATCTAATGTAACAATTATAATATTGTCACTTTGCTTAATAGTATTATCTTTTTCTTTTTTTCTTGTCATTCCTACCAATATTTCTTGTGATACTTCTTCACTTTTGCCTCTATCGTATTCTGCATATATATAGTATGAAAATAATAAACATGCTAAAAAAACGCATAAAAAGAATTGAAATTTAAACAATTTCTTTTTTCTACGCAATTCTGGTGTTACATATAATTTTTCTGTTACCAAAATTTGATTCATGTATTATCTCCTAACCTAATTTTCTAACTTTATTATATCATAGTTATATTTTTATGCAATATTTTCAAATAAAATGTAATAGATTTGTTATATTTATCAAGATACTTTGCTACATATTTCCAATTTTATTTGAAATTTGCGCAAATTGCTCTAATGTTAAATTCTCTCCTCTTACATTTTCGCTTATGTTCATTTCATTTAAAATTTCTTTCAATTTTTCTTTTTCTATTAATCCACTATTTGAAACTCCATTTAGAAAAGTTTTTCTTCTTTGCATAAATGAAGCTTTTATCAATTTAAAAAATATTTTCTCATCTTCTATTTTTACAGGAGATGTATTTCTTATTTTCAAGTTTATTACTTCTGAGTCTACCTCTGGCGCTGGTATGAAGCTTTGATTTGAAACCTCAACTATTAGCTTTGTTTCGCAATAATATTGAACACTATATGTAATTGCTCCTGCTAATTTTTCACCAGGTTTTGCAGCCAGCCTTTGTGCTACTTCCTTTTGAACCATTACTGTTATGCTTTTTATATCCAATTTGTCTTCTAATAATTTCATTATAATTGGAGTTGTAATATAATATGGAAGATTTGCAACTATTTTTACATCTTTTATTTTATTTTCTTCTTTTTCTTTTTTTATTAATTCTTTTAAATTGACTTTTAAAACGTCTTCATTTATAAGTTCAAAATTTGAATATAGACTAAAACGCTCTTGCAAAATTTTTATCATTTTTTTATCAAGTTCTATTGCTATTACTTTTTTTGCCTTTTCTAACAATCTACTTGTTAAGGTTCCTAACCCCGGACCTATTTCTATAACTAAGTCCTCGTTTGTTATTTCTGCTGAAGCTACTGTTTTATTTATTACATCATCATCAATTAAAAAATTTTGACCTAAGCTTTTATTTGCTGTTATGTTGTATTTTTTTAATAAAAACATTGTTTCTGTATAAGCATTTTCCATTCTTTCTTTCATTAGCACCTCATTTTCTCTTCTGACACTCTCATATTCTCTTTATTGTAAGGTTTGTCCTTTTTTATTATACTAAATTTGTCCGATTTTAACAATACTTTTTATTAAACATTTATACATCTACTAACTTTTCTTTTATTTTAGTTGCCCACAAAATTTAATAAATCTAATGTATTGAATTACATATAAACTATAGTTCTAAATGAAATATTATTTCCATAAACCATCGCTCTAGCGCTTCCTCTGTCTCCCACATAGTAGGTACTATTCGAATACTCTCCTCCTCTAGCTCCACATACAAAAGCAAAACTATCTGAAACAATAGTAGAAAATTCTGTATTCCATTCTCTTAAATTTGATGACATGTCATTTATTTTACATCTTTCATCATTGTTTGTTCCTGTATTTGCTAAACTCGTATTTAATGAAGTTTGCCTTGAGTAATCTGCATCTCCTGAAAAATTTTGAATATAAACTATTGCTGTATCCCAAGCATAACTGTTTGTTAAATCTGACTTTACTGTGCTATATAAATTTCTACTTGCTGTTGCTGCATCTATTTGAGTTATACGATTCCATAATTGTCCTTCTTTCTCGATTTTTAAATCTACTGCATAACTATTTGAAACTTTTGAATTTGCCTTTTTATCTATACCCCAGCTTGCTTCATATCGCGCTATATAGTAACCTCCATTTACTTTTGCGCTTTCTATAAATTCTTCTAAGTCTAATGCTGTTGTATTTGTATCATTTAAATGATTGTTAGAATCGACAGTTCCTATCCTTGTCATTGATAATTCTTTATAATATGAATTTATTTTAACTTCTTGTTCATAATTTGCTGCATCTTGCTTTAACTCTGGTGTACCATTTGAATTAAATGTATATCTTCCAAGCGTTATATTTACTGTTGTTCCGTCGCTCTTTTTTATTCCATTTCCAACTGGAATCCACACATATTGATTCCCTCTATTATTTCCTACTCCTTCAATTATATCATTATCTTCTATTACTATGCCTTCAGTTACATTTGCTCCACTGTCCTTTGCTATTTTGAAGCCTTGTGGCACTCTTATTATATTTCCATTTGTATCTATTACTGATGTTTTTTCATTTAATATTCCTTTTTGTTTTGCTTCTTCTATTGATACTAATTCTGAACTTTCATTTCCTATATAGTCTTCTATTTTATTTAAACTCATTTGCTCATTTATAGCCGCACCTGTATAATCTTCTCTCCCTTTTGCAGCTTTTTGCATCATTCCATTGTTTCCTATTACTAAATTTATACTTGCTCCTGCAAGCAAAATTAAAACAATAATACTAACCACTAAAGCTACTAGTGTTATACCATCATTCTTTTCTATTTTTATCCTTTTCTTTTCTCTCACCATTTTTATTCCCTTCTTTTGTTTTCTTTAAGTACACAACTTAAAGAAAAACTAACTGCTAGATATCTACTTTGAAAATGCTTAGAACATCAAGTAATTTAGTATATTGGAGATAATTATTATAAAATATTTTTTATCCAATTTTACTTTCAAAATATTTTACCTATTTTTTACTTTTTGTTGATTTCTCAATATTTTATTGATATAATTTGGTCATCAAAAAATCTTTAAGTTGTGTACTTAAAGATTTTTTACATCATTTTTTATTTAATTTTCATTATCTTTCAATTGAAATTTGAATTCTATTCTACTTTTCTATCTTTTCTATTTCTTCTTTTGTTAATCCAACAATCGTTGAAATTTTTTCTATGCTCATACCATCTTGTAATAAATTTCTTGCAATTTCTATCTGTTTGCTTTTTTCTCCAATTGCTCTACCTTCTTCTAATCCTAACTTTTTGCCTTTTTCTAATCCTATATTTATTCCCTCTTCTTTTGCATGTCTTAATCCATTTTCTTCATCTCTTATTGCTTTTTCTTTTAGCTGTGCTATTCTTCTTAATTTTTTTATTTTACTTAGTCTTTCTAAGTCTTCCATTACTTCCTTTATTTCTTCGTTTTTTTCCATTACCTTTTTCAACCCCCTTCTCTTTAGGATTGTCTAAAGTTTCTTATTTATATCACATTTTGTACTCATTGCAAACATAAAATTGCAAATTTATTTCAAGAAAGTATCGACATAAAATGACATATTTTTACAATTTTATTTATTTACTAATACGGCACGGAAGCCATAGTAGAAGCTGCTGTAGCCATTATTACGGTAAAAAGCACTCACACCAGCATGGGAACCATCCCAAAAGTAGCCACCACGATTGAAGAATGGATAGTACAAAGCTGGGAAACAAGAATAGTCGCCCGTCCATGAGCTGTAATTCCATCCATTTTCTAACGTTCCTGCCTTTCCACTATTGGTTTCTCTTATAGCATCTCCATATGTTTTTGAGTTTACTACAAAGTTTTGCCTACTTGCTGTATCCATGTTAGTTAATGCATTCCCTTCTGAATCTTTTTCATTAAATGGATATACTGTTGTGTATTTTGTGCTTTCTTCTTTTAGTGTATTTCCATTATATGCTATTGATGCTCCATTATTTTTTAAATTTCCACTTCCGTTTGCTATATATGCTGCTGTTCTTTCCAACACTGTTCCAGCCATATCATATACTCCATATATAGTTCCAGTGGTACTTGAGGCTTGGCCATTTTTT
>ERZ825670.3428-NODE-3428-length-13467-cov-5.548017_pt1 | contig 13467 bp, 9 predicted proteins | sample MGYA00519929_ERZ825670 | MGnify/ENA primary metagenome ERZ825670 (study PRJEB31778, sample SAMEA3449207) | human gut metagenome | biome: human gut; feature: human-associated habitat; material: faeces | place: United Kingdom | collected 2010/2012 ...
CGTAGAGGCCGCGGCGCTTGAAGTAATACTCGTTGTCGAGGAAGTAGTAGGTCACACCATTGACCTCAGCCTTGAACAGGCCGCAGTACTGGCTGCGCCAGCCCACAGGGACCGAGTAGTTGGTAACGTATTCCAGCTTATCGCGGAACTTCAGGTCGCCATACAGCGGCATGATGACACGGGCGTCCACGCCGTCCTTGACCAGCGCTTTGGGCAGGGAGCCGGCCACATCGGCCAGACCGCCGGATTTTGCAAAGGGGGTTGCTTCCGAAGCAGCATACAGGATCTTCATAAGATTCGCTCCTTCCTGATAAAACGGATTCATATCTCCTCCCGCTGCGGCAAAAAGAGCGGGCGGGGGTACACACAGTACCCCCGCCCCTCTTTAAGAGGGGCTACCGGGGAGGGAGCCGCCCCTATGGGAGATTCTCAAACGGTTCAGACGATGTGGTTCTTCTGAACGTAAACAGGGAAGCTCTTGGTGCCGCTCAGCTTCTTGTCTGCGGTGATGCGGACATTCTTGTCCGTCACGACGCAGTCCAGCTCAGCGCCAGGCTCCACCACGGTGTCCTGCATCAGGACGCAGTTCTTGACGACGGCATCCTTCTTGACCTTGACGCCGCGGAACAGCACGCAGTTCTCCACGGTGCCTTCGATGACGCAGCCGTCAGCCAGCAGAGAATTGCTGACGCTGGAACCGGTGACGTAACGGGTGGGGTTGTCGTCGCGGATCTTGGTGTAAACGGGGTTCTTCTTGGGGAAGAGGGCGTTCAGATTCTTCTCATCAATGAGCTTCAGGTTCTCGTCGAAGTAGCTCTTCATGTCGCAGACATGAGCCACATAGCCGGTGTACTCCAGAGCATGGATGTTCAGGATGTTGACGTTGTGAGCCAGGATGTCGCGCTCGAAGTAGATGAGGCCGCGGGCGGTAGCGTCCTTGACCAGCTTGATGAGGGTCTGGCGCTCCATGACATAGATGTCCAAATCGAGGTTCTGCTTGCCGGGGCGGTAATCGTTGAACAGCAGCTCGGTCACACGGCCATCGGCATCGACGGTCAGGGTGTAGTTGTCGTTCTTGCGGCCCTCGGGGATCTCGGTCTTCTGGTAAGCGACGGTCACATCGGCACCGCTTGCCTGATGGGCAGCCAGCAGGGCGTTGAAGTCGTAGTTGACGGCGATGTTGGCATCGCTCATGACCACATACTTCTCCTTCTGGTGCTCGAGGAAGCTCAGAATGGAGCCCAGCGCCTCCACACGGCCGGAGTAGATGCGCACGCCCTTTTCTGCAAAGGGAGGCACGATGTTCAGGCCGCCGTGACGGCGGGCCATATCCCACTCACGGCCGGTGCCCAGATGATCCATCAGGGAGTGGTAGTTCTTGCGCACCACGATGGAAACATTGGAGATGCCGCAGTTTGCCATGCTGGACAGAACGAAGTCCACCATGCGGTAACGGCCTGCAAAGGGGATCGAAGCCATTGCGCGCTCGGTCACCAGCTCGGGAACGGTATTGTCATAGCTGTTGGGGAAAATGATACCCAACGCATTGGTGTTCTGTCTCAGCATACTTCCACACCCTCCTTGACGGATTCAAACACTTTTGCGCCCTCCTTGACGGTAGCGCCTGCGCCGATGGTCAGACCGGTGCCAACGTGGGCAATAGCGCCCTCGCCGCCGACCTTTGCACCTGCGCCCACAACAACGTCCTCAGCAAGGATGCAGCGCTTGACCACGGCACCTGCCTTGACCACGACACCGTCCATCAGCACGGCGTCCTCAACGGTAGCGCCCTCTTCCACAACAACGCCTGCGCTCAGCACAGAGTGCTTGACGTTGCCGTAGATCTTGCAGCCCTCGGTGATGAGGGAGTCCTGCACAACGGCGCGCTCGCCGATCTTCTGGGCGGGCAGCACGGGGTTGCGGCTGTAGATCTTCCAAGTCTTATCAAAGATATCAATGCCGGAGTTCTCGGGGTCCAGCACTTCCATGTTGGCTTCCCACAGGCTGTCGATGGTGCCCACGTCACGCCAGTAACCGGCAAAGCGGTAAGCGTACATCTTGCGGCCGTCACGCAGCAGGGCGGGGATGATGTTCATGCCGAAGTCGTTCTTGGAGTTGGGGTCAGCCTCGTCCTCGATCAGATACTTCTTGAGCACATCCCAGTTGAAGATGTAGATGCCCATGGAGGCCAGATTGGACTTGGGCACCGGGGGCTTCTCCTGGAACTCGGTGATGCGGTCGGTCTCGTCCGCCACCATCAGGCCGAAGCGGGAAGCTTCCTTCCAGTCCACTTCCATAACGGCCACAGAGAACTCTGCGCCCTTTTCCTTGTGGAAGCGCAGGAAATCGGCGTAGTCCTGTTTGCAGATCTGGTCGCCGGACAGGATGATGACGTATTCGGGATCATAGCTGTCGATGAAGCCGATGTTCTGGTAGATGGCGTTTGCAGTGCCCTTGTACCAGTCGGTGCCGTTTGCCTGCTCGTAAGGGGGCAGGGTGTGCACACCGCCGTGCAGACGGTCCAGATCCCAAGGCTGGCCGTTACCGATGTACTCGTTCAGCTTCTGGGGCTGGTACTGCGTTGCGATACCAACGGTGTCGATATCGGAGTTGACGCAGTTGGACAGCGGGAAGTCCACGATGCGGTACTTACCGCCGAAGGACACCGCAGGTTTTGCCGTCTTTTGTGTCAGCGCGTATAAGCGCGAGCCACGTCCACCGGCAAGGATCATTGCCACGATTTCTTTTGCCATAGCTTTATTCTCCCCTTTAGCATTTCCTTATTGGAAATGATAGTCAACAGTTCAGAATGTTCGTGCGTGCATCCGTGTGGGCATCCTTATTCCTTGGGTGCTTTTGCTTTGCGGGTGCGCTTTGCGGGTTTGGTTTCTGCTTCGGTCTCAGTTTTTGCTTTTGCCGCGGTCTTTGCCTTGGCGGCGGTCTTTTTTACCGGCTTGTCCGCTGCGGCCTCAGGCTTTGCCTTGGACTTGGCAGCGGTCTTTTTTGCTTTTTCCGGTTTTTCATCCGCCGTTTCGGCGGCCTTGGCCTTGGTGGTGCGGGTCTTTTTTACCGGCTTGTCGGCATCCTTGACGGTGGCCTTTTTGGCGGTCTTTTTTGCCGGCTTGTCCGCGCTGTCCTCTGCTGCCTTGCGGGTGCGCTTTGTGGGCACCTCAAAGTACAAAGTGCTCATGGGCGGCAGGGTAACGGTAATGCTCTGCTCAAAGCCGTGCTGCGGCTTTTTGTGGGTACGCACCGGCTTGTTGTGCACGGTGCCGGAGCCGCCGAAAGCGGCATCGTCGCTGTTCAGGATCTCTTTATAGGTACCGGACACCGGTGCGCCGAGGGTGTAGCCCTCGCGCAGGACGGGGTTGAAGTTGCAGATGACAAGGATCTGCTTACCGGCGGCATCCTTGCGCAGGAAGGCGATGACGCTCTGCTGCGAGTCGTCCGGCACGATCCACTGGAAGCCTTCCCAGCTGTAATCGATCTGCCAGAGGGCAGGGTGCTCTTTATAGAAGGCGTTCAGGGTGCGGACGTAGTTCTGCAGCTCGGCGTGCTTGTCGTAATCCAGCAGCATCCAGTCCAGCTGCTTTGCCTCGTTCCACTCGGCAAACTGGCCGAACTCCTGTCCCATGAACAGCAACTTCTTGCCGGGGTGTGCCATCATATAGCCGAAGAAGGTGCGCAGGTTGGCAAACTTGTCGTCATACTCGCCGGGCATCTTGTTCAGCAGGCTGCCCTTGCCGTGCACGACCTCATCGTGGCTGATGGGCAGGACAAAGTTCTCACTGAAAGCGTAGAAGAAGCTGAAAGTCACCTTGTTGTGGTTGCCGGAGCGGAACAGCGGGTCGGTCTTCATGTAGCTGAGCATATCGTTCATCCAGCCCATGTTCCACTTGAAGTTGAAGCCAAGGCCGCCGTCCGAAGCAGGCTTTGTGACCATGGGCCATGCAGTGGATTCTTCCGCGATCATGTACTTGTGGGGGTGACGGCCCAGCACGGTGTCGTTCAGCTTGCGCAGGAAAGCAACAGCTTCCAGATTTTCCTTGCCGCCGTTCTTGTTCGGCTCCCACTCGCCCTGCTTGCGGTTATAGTCCAGATACAGCATGGATGCCACCGCGTCCACGCGCAGGCCGTCGATATGGTACTGCTCCAGCCAATACAGTGCGCTGGAGATCAGGAAGCTCTGCACCTCGCTGCGGCCGAAGTCGAACACCATGGTGCCCCACTCCTTGTGCTCGCCGCGCTTGGGGTTCGGGTCCTCATAGCAGGGCTCACCGTCGAAGTTGTACAGACCGAACTGGTCCTTCGGGAAGTGGGCGGGCACCCAGTCCATGATGACGCCGATGCCGGCGGCATGCAGCTTATCCACAAAGGCCATCAGGTCCTTCGGGGTGCCGTAGCGGCTGGTGGGTGCAAAATAGCCGGTGACCTGGTAGCCCCAGCTGCCGTCGAAGGGATATTCCATCACCGGCAGCAGCTCCACATGGGTGTAGCCCATATCCTTGATGTACGGGATGAGCTCATCCGCCAGCTCCGAATAGTTGTAGGGCACATTGCCCTCCTTCATCTTCCAGCTGCCGGCGTGCATCTCGTAGATATTCATGGGGCCGTTGATCACGTCCGCCTTTTTCTGGGCTGCCTGCCAGGCATCGTCGTGCCAGGCAAAGCCCGAGATATCATAGACCTTGCTGCCGTTGGACGGGCGGGTCTCTGCGTGGAACGCATAGGGGTCGGCCTTGTAGACCAGGTCGCCCGCGCGGGTGGTCACGCAGTATTTATAAACGTCATATTCCTTCATGCCGGGGATGAACAATTCCCACACGGAATCGCCATCCACTTTGCGCATCGGGTGGCTGCCCGGCTTCCAGCTGTTGAAGTCGCCCACCACGCTGATCGCCACAGCGTGCGGAGCCCACACCCGGAACACGACACCGGCCTCGCCCGCGCGCGTTTCCATGTGCGCACCGAAGTAACGATACGCTTCACAGTTATTGCCCTGCTTGAACAGATACACCGGCAGGTCCGATGCATTGCTCTGGATCTTTTCTTCAGTCGGTTTCATAGACTGCTCCTCCCCGTACAGGTGCAAACCGCGCACCTGTAGCTTTTTACCCTTTTATATTAAAGAATTTCGGGCTGTTTTTCAAGGGGATTTCATCAAAAATTACCATAATCTTTTCCGCGATATTTCTCCCTTATATACATACCCGCCAAATTTTTACAAATTTTATGGTGAATCCTGCCAATCCGGCAACAAAAAGAGCTTCCGCACACCCTCCCAAGGGGAAGGTGCACAGAAGCTCAGTGCTCTGGTTAAAAATTTTCGTTCCCGGTTTTTCCGGTAATCGGTCAGCCTACCACGTAAACATTCACCTGGATGGCACCGTTGATGACGCTCTCGGCATAGGTCTCATAGAACAGGTCCACAAGGATCTGGCCCTTCTGCACGGCAATGCCGGTATCGGTCGCCACAGCGTAGCCATACACGAACTTGCCATCGGTGGAGGTGATGTACAGCTTGGTGCCGTAGGGGATCACGTCCGGGTCCACCGCCACGGTGCCGTAGCCCAGGCCCAGGCCGGAGGAACCCTTGCCGGTCTTGGAGTAGTAGCCGGTGGCCTTGCCGGTGAGCACCTTGCTGTAAGAAGCAGGGGCGTTGGTGGTGCCGTCCGGGCCCGTCAGCGGGGAGACCGGCGCGCCTGCACCATAGGTCTTGATGACGTGGCTGGTGGGCTCCACGGTGGTGGTGGAATCCACCACGATGCTGTTCTCCAGCTCACCGTCCACATAGCGGTCGCGGGTGGTCACGGTCTGCTGGCCCTCGGCACCGTGCTGCACGGTGGTGGTGCGGCCGGTGTTGCGGAAGTAGAGGCTGGTGTAGACGTACTCGGTGTCATAGGGGATGGCCTGGGTCTCCACGCGGTCCTGATAGTCCACGCGGTGCACCACGATCGGGGTGCCTGCGGTCACCAGGCGGTCCAGGGCAGGCTCGGTGTAGTCATCGCCCTCCAGGGTGATGCCGGCGCGCTGCAAGGCATCGGCCACAGTGCCGTACACCATCTTCACCGGGTAGGTCTGGCCGTCGGCCTGGATGTTCACCGAGAATGCGCGCTCAATGTTCAAGGTGGCAAGGTTGCCGCTGAACGCCGTGTAATAGACCTTGTCGCCCTCTTCGGACTGGATGCCGGAGAGGCTCATGACCTTTGCGGGGTCGGTGGCAGAGGTGAGGATCACCTGCTTGGCCCCATTGGAGTCGGTGACGTAGGTCAGCCGCAGATTCGCAGCGGTCACACCAAGGGTAGCCACAAGGCACACGACCATGACACAAAACGCCAGCACGCGGGAAGAGACTGCAGATCTGCAGCCCGAGGATGCTTTTTTCAAGTTTACGGAAGCGATACGAGACAACTCCTCTCTTCTTGTTTTTGGTGCGGCCGCGGATGCTGCATTGCACCCCGGCCGCCGGGACTGCGGAGCACCAGGGGCTCCACAATCAAATACGATGCTTTTCCGGCTGTGGAAGCCAAGCATCGTATTGCGTCGGAATCCGTTCCAACGGGACATTGCTCCGTCCCCCGGCACAGGCCCCCATTGCCTGCACCGTACCGTCCGCTCAGACGGCATTTCACTTCATCCAGATAAAATTTAAACGCTGCAACGTCCGTTGCTCCGTTGCGCGGTATTATCTTACCAGACCGGAGCCGATTTGTCAAATCGGGTGCCTCCACTTTGTTAGATACTTGACATTCTTTTTTGTGCAATTTTAACAGTGTTTCCTGCAAAATATTGTTTTTTAAGTTATTTCCTCCGGATTTTTCGCTCTTTTTCGTCTACGTTCTGTTCATGAATTTTTAACATTTGCATCCGTCCCGGACGCCCCGGAACGACCCGTTTCTGGCCCTCCCGCACGGAAACAAGCGGCCAAATACCGCAGTTTTCTGCACAAAACCAGGCCCGCCGCCGGGCATTTTCCGCACCCGGAATTGCCCCCGAATTACCCCCAAAAACAACCCTCCGGCAAAATGCCGAAGCCCAGAAATCTGCGGAGAAAAAGAACACACTTCTGCTGCCGCGCGCCCCGGCGTACAATCAAATAAAAAACCGGAAAGGAAGGTCAAAACCATGAAGATCCAGATCATTCATCGAGCCTGCGGCGGCACCGAATTTCTGCCGCAGCCCAGCCGCCTGCACCTGGGCGCACAGAACGCGGAAGGCGTGGACCAGCTGCAGTTCCAGCTGCCCGAAAGCTGGGCCAACTGCGCCATTGCCCTGTACCTGCGCCGCAGCGACGGCACCCAGCTGGCCCCGGTGCCGCTGGACGGCGATGCCTGCGTGACGGTGGACCGCCGCCTCACCGGCTGCACCGGTGGGCAGTGGATGCTGGCCGCCGTGAGCGGCTCCGGCTACACCGCCTACACCCGCCCCGGCCGTTACGACACCTATGCCACCCTGCCTACCGACGGCGGCTCCGAGGACCTGCCGCCCACCCTGTACGAGCAGTTCGTGGCCCGCGTGCTGGAAAGTGCCAGCACAGCCGCCACGGCGGCCCAGAGCGCCTCGGCCAGCGCCGAACGCTGCACTTCCAGTGCCGCACAGGCACAGACTGCTGCCCGGCAGGCCAGCACCAGCAGCACCGCGGCGGCCGGGTGTGCATCCCGGGCCGAGGCTGCTGCCGCCCGCGCCGAAGAGCTGGCCCCGGCAGACGGTCAGGTACTGAGCGTGAACGGCAAAAGCGGTGTAGTGGTCCTGCGTGCGCAGGACGTGGGTGCCCTGCCCCGGCCTGCGCAGCCGGTAGCCGGCTCCCTGCTGCGGGTTCTGAGCGTGAACCCCGACACCGGTGCCCTGCTCACCGACACTACGCCCCCGCCCGACCTGACGCCCTATGTGCGCAGCAGCACCCTGCCGGACGCAAAGACCCCCGGCCCGGTGCGCATCGACCCGCAATACGGCGTGGCTGTGCGGGAGGACGCCACCCTGACCCTTGTGCCTGCCTCCGCCGAGCAGCTGGACAGCATGACCGACGGCTTTGCGCCGCTCACCCCGGTCCTGCTGCCCTACGGCGTGAAAAAAGCGCTCACCACCGCCAGCACTGCCGCCGGGTGGACCGGTGCGGAAAAGACGGCCGCCCTGCGCACGCTGGGTGCCGACCTGACCGCCTACTATACCCGGCTGGAGGCCGACGCCAAGTTCGGCACGCCTTACAGCCTGCCGCCCGCTACGGCGGACCAGCTGGGCGGCGTGAAAGTGGGCGAAGCGCTGGACATCGCCCCGGACGGCACCCTCAGCGCCAAAACGCTCAATGACAAGATCGCTGCCGCCGTGGCGGTAAAGTCGGAGCCCCGGCTGGTGTGGAACCACTACGAAGAAACCGGAAAAAGGTGGAAGACCTACGATATCAAAATGCCAGACGGCCTGGACTACGTGCACGTCAAGACGAAATACAACAGCAGTACCGGCGGGTACGGCGAGGAAGTAGACATTGCAAAAGGCGGCACCGCCAATCATAGCTACGGAAATGGCACTGGAATTTTCGCATCCAACACGACTTTCCAGACAAACGGGACCCTGCACTTTGCAACAGAAACGTCGACCGGCGGCTACACCGTAGAGATCTGGCTCACCGGCTACCACTACCCCACCCTCGCGGACCTGCTGACGCAGGTGACCGCCGTGGAGAGCAGTGTCACCGATCTTCAGGTGGCCCTGTGCGAGCTGTACGAAGAAAAGGAGGAAAATTGATGGCGAAAATTTATGCAGCCCTGATCCGCAAGGGTATCAAGACGCTGGACGAGGTGCCCGCCCGTCTGCGCAGCACCGTGAAAGCCCTGCTGGCGGAGGTGGAAGCCGATGCTTGAAGCCTGGTCCCGCACGCGGGACGGCACCCGGAAGCTGAGCGCAAACTTCACCGTGGCCGAGTTTGCCTGCAAAGATGGCTCGGACCCTGTGTTCGTGGACAGCAGCCTTGCCGCCCTGCTGCAGAAGATCCGCGACCACTTCGGCCGCCCCGTAGTCATCACCAGCGGCTACCGCACCGCCGCTCACAACAAATCCGTGGGCGGGGCCGCCTACAGCCAGCATCTGTATGGGCGCGCTGCCGACATCCGGGTGCAGGGCATCCCGGTGGAGCAGCTGGCCGCCTATGCAGAGACCTGCCTGCCCGGCACCGGCGGCATCGGCCGGTACCCGCCCCGGGCCGGACGGGCTGTGGGCTGGGTCCATGTGGACACCCGCCCCGCCAAAAGCCGCTGGACAGGTTAAGAAGGAGGTGAATCCAATGGAAAGCATCCTGTCCGCCCTGATCGCCGGTGCCGTGACCCTGATCGGGGTGCTGATCGCCAACAGCCGCAGTCAGGCCGTGACCGACACCAAACTGGAAGAACTGACCCGCGAGGTGCGCGAGCACAACAATTTCGCCCGCCGCGTGCCCATTCTGGAAGAGCAGATGAAGGTGGCCAACCACCGCATCGCCGACCTTGAGAACCATGAACGAATGAAAGAGAGGAACTGATTTATGGAACTGAGCAACAAGATCTCCACCGCTACCCTGGCCCGCACCGCTGTGCTCCTGCTGGCCCTGACCAATCAGGTGCTGAGCGCAATGGGCAAGCCCGTGCTGCCCATCGAGAGCACCACCGTGGAGCAGCTGGTCACCGCCGGCATCACCACCGTGGCCGCCCTCATCAGCTGGTGGAAGAACAACTCCTTCACCGCTGCCGCCGTGGCCGCCGACAGCTACATGGCCCGGCTGAAGCAGAAGCAGTGATCGCCGACTGCCCTATATAAGGTAAGAGGGCAAGGCCCCCGGAGACGCAGGTTTCCGGGGGCCTTTTTTCGTCTGCAGCAGGGCGGCAGGAGAAATTCCAGCCGGTTCTTTGCCAGAAATTCCGTCCCTCAAAAAGTGGTTTTCCGCAACAATCCGCACACTCTGCACCAGTACCGCAACCGCATCATTTCACGTCCGCAACAGTTTCTCTTTTTTCTGCAACAAATTCTTGTGATTTGTGCAAAATATCCAATTCAGACTTTGGAATATTTTCACAAATCATGCGTTTCTACACATTTTTTCTTAACAACCCGCACCGGAAAATGGTATAAAGGAAGCAGGATAGTAAGCCTTGAAATATGTCCATCCTATGGGACAGTTGTAATGCGTAAAAGACTTGACACCATTTGAAAGGAGCCATCAATCATGACGAATAAAAAGCTGAAACTCGCTGCCATGTCCGTAGCCCTGACCGCCTGTGTTGCTGCACAGCCCATGGCTGCCCATGCTGTGGAAGGCCCCGACTCTGTCGAGGATAACGCTGCCCCGCAGGCCGAGCCCGCCCCTGTGGAAGGTAAGACCGCAGAAGGCGAGGTCGAGGGCGAAGAGGAAAAGCAGGAAGAGTTTGTTCCCCCGGTGAACGATGAGGCCAAGAAAGATGATCAGGCTCCCGCGTTCGGCCCCGGCACCAAGACCGATGACATCATCATCGACTACAAGCCCGCTGAGAAGCCTGATGAGACCGGCAAATCCGGTGAGGACGGCGAAACCGACGGCTCTGATGGCTCCGGCGAGACGGACGAGACTGAGAACCCCGACGGCACCTATGTGAAGGGTGACGTGATCGACAACAGCAAGAAGGACGAAGCCACCGGCAAGGACGGCAAGATCGGCGAGGCCACCAAGGAAGAGACCCCCGACAGCTCTTCCAGCACCACCGTCGTGGACCCCGACGCCGAGGTGAAGAAGGGCGACCCCGTGGTGGGCAAGGACGAGGACGGCAACACCACCATCACCACCCCCACCGAGACCACCGGCACCGAGACTACGACCACCACCGGCACCGGCAAGGCCGATTCCTCCACCACCATCACCGACACCAAGAAGGGCGAAGAGATCGACCTGAACAAGGAGCTTGGCGAAGTGCGCCCGGACTGGAAAACCGATAAGGACGCCACGCTGGGCGGTTACACCGTGAAAGAGGTCGAGCCCTCCGAGGACGGCAACTCTAAGACCCTGACCCTGAAAAAGACCAGCGAGCCCGAAACGAAGGAAATGTCCGCTGAGGACGTTGCCAAGCTGCTGGATGTCCCCGAGGACGGCGTGGAGAAAAAGACTGACGACGAGGGCAACACCACCTATATCCTGAAAAAGGAAGAGACCTCCACCGACGAGAACGGCAACACCGTCACCCGCGTCACCTACTACAAGATCACCGGCAATACGGTCGAGACCACCACCGAGACCACGCTGGTGCTCAAGGTAGAAAAGGGCACCGTTGATGTTGATGAGAAGGACCTGACCACCGAGATCGAACTGCCAAGCATCACTGCCAAGAACACCGACGAGACCAAGACGGATGTCATCGAGATTTCTTCGGAGAAGCTGGGCGAAATGCTCCAGGACGAGTACTATAACAACGTTACCGGCGAGTATGTCTATACGGAAAACGTGGACGGCAAGGAATATACCTATAAAGTCAAGAAAACGGAAGACTCCAAGCCGCTCACCAACGCGCAGTTAGCCGACCGTCTGGGCGAGGGCTTCACCGCCGATGCCAACGGCGTTTACTACAAGGGCGAAAAGCTGACCTTTGACCAGATGGAAGCCGTGCGCAAGACTTTGAGTTACACCGTGGAGGTCACTGAGGTCACCAAGACCCCCGGCCAGGTCGAAGGCGGTCAGGAAAGCATCGAGAGTGCCAAGGAAACTGCCAAGCTGGAAGCCATCAAGGCCGCTCTGACGGATGCCGCCCGGAACGCCGGCATTAATGTGGAGACCGATGATTTCAAGAACCAGCTGAATACGATCGATCCCACCGGCAAAGGCCAGCTCAATCTCAGTTATACTGATGCAGACGGCAATGTTCATACTGTCACCCTCCGCTATAATGGGGCAACGGTTTCTGCGCCTCAGCCGGGCACTCCCGATTCGAGCAAGGACACCGAGACCCGTAAGGATGTTACGGACAACGTCATCACCGGCACCGCTTATGTGACCGGCTCGAATACGTGGACCGAAAGCGGTTCCCTCAACGGCACCTACGTCAAGCCCGGCAGCGGTGAACTTCCCTCTCTCGATGGTTGGACGATTGCCAGCAAAGACCCGGAGAAGGGCACCACGACCTACAAAAAGGAAGACACCGTGACCTCGCCCGACGGCACCAGCACCAAGATCACCCGTACCTGCACAATCACGGAATCGTCCGCTTCCCTCAGCGATACGGAGAAGGAAGAGATCGCCTGGAATGAGCTGCAGAACAAGACCGGCAAGGACAAAGCTACCCTGATTCAGGAAGGTTACAGCATTGATATCGGCAGTATGGACTTCTCCGGCATCAAGCGCGTGGAATGGACGATCTATGAACTTTCCGAATCCACAAAGACGGACGCCAAGGATCTTCACGACAAGCTGGTGATCCCCGGCGGCAAGAACTGGTCGATCGACGAAAAGGCCGGCACCATTACGGTGGACGGAAAGACCTACGACAAGGTGACCAAAACCAATGACGGCTACACCTGCACGGTCGAGGACAAAAACGGCGTAAAGACCACCTACACCTTCACCAAACAGGCCGGTGCTCCGCTGACCCCTGAAGAGATCCAGACCGCGCTGGCAGGCCAATACAGTGTTTCCGCTGACAGCATCCGACTGAATGCCGACGGCAAGACCGCGACCTTCACGAAGGGTAACGAAACCATCACCGTGGATTACAGCACCCTGAGCGAGACCCTCACCGTCCGGAAGGATGTGCACACCTCCTCCAGTGTCACCGACATCATCAAGGACAATAAGGATCTTGAGAAGGCATACGACGAGCTGTGGAAGCAGATTCAGGAGATCCAGAGCAAACTTCTGCCCGGCGAGGAACTCTGGATCGGCAATCTGGAGGTTACGGACAAGACCGAGAAGACGGACATCATCAAGTATTTCACCACGGCCATCTCGCCCGAAAATATGAGCAAGGATGAGCTGATCAAGGCTCTGCAGGAGCAGGAACGGATCGCCAAGAACTCCACCTATGTTGCCAACAAGGGTTCTGATTACGAAGAGACCAAGAAGAACTACTACTCCGGTGAAAAGACGGATGAATTCAAATCCTTCAGCAAGGCACCGGATGGTTCCAAAATTGAGGTCTATTGGAAATCGACTTGGTGGGGCGGCTATTATTACTATACAGACGCTAACGGCCAGGAAGTTCGTGTTCATAGTAACACTGTGCACTACGAAGAGCAGCGCGACGACATCGGCCACCTCGATCTTGCTTCCGGCTCCAAGCTGGATCTGCTGCCGGACAAGGACGATAAGGTCGATCAGACCGACTGTGTGCTGGTGAGCAAGAATCTGAAGCTGGAGTGGAACTACGATGCCGGAAACCTGGTCAACGGTAAGGGCAACCAGCCGGTCGGCCTGGACAGTAAGATCAGCTGGGATGACGAGGGCGGCGAGGCCCTCTTCGCCGAGCTGCGCTCCATTGATCC
>ERZ825670.3431-NODE-3431-length-13457-cov-2.826071_pt1 | contig 13457 bp, 7 predicted proteins | sample MGYA00519929_ERZ825670 | MGnify/ENA primary metagenome ERZ825670 (study PRJEB31778, sample SAMEA3449207) | human gut metagenome | biome: human gut; feature: human-associated habitat; material: faeces | place: United Kingdom | collected 2010/2012 ...
GCAATCGATACTGCCTTACCACTGGAACTTCCGTCAGAACCTTCGGTAATCACACTGATGACGAGTTCGGGGTTATCTACATTGGTAAATCCCATAAACCAGGAATGGGTTTTCTCTCCATCGGACATACTGTATTCAGCAGTTCCGGTCTTTCCGGCAACGGTATAACTTCTGCCACGGAGTACAGAACCAGTTCCCTCTTCTACTACAGCAGACATATATTCTTTCAACTGTGCGGCTTCATCGGAAGTCATTACTTTTTTGTAGCTTTTCGGAACATTTTTGCGGATCTGAGTTCCTGTATAGTTGGTTACATATTCCACAAGATAAGGCTGCATAACGGTTCCCCCATTGGCGACTGCCTCTGCGATCAGAGCCATGTGGTAAGGACTGACGGTCGTCTTTCCCTGTCCCATTGCAGTCATCATGATTTCTCCTGAACCGGAAGAGGAATCAAGTGCAAAAGAACTTTTGGAGGTATTCAGGTCTCCCGGCAGTGATTTGTTGAAAAGCATATCTTCCGCAGTCTTTTTATATTGTGAGATATCTAACTGTAATCCTATATTTGCAAAAGATGCATTACAGGAGTTTGCAAAGGAACTTCTCAGATCTTCCTGTCCATGTGCGTGACCTCCAAAGCAATGAATGGTAATATCTCCCTCTGTGATCTCTCCGTTACAGTCATAAGTATAATCGCGGTATGAGGCATTCTGACGGATATAAGACAGTGCCGTAACTACTTTAAAAGTAGATCCGGGAGCATAAGATCCCTGCGTTGCACGATTCAGAAGCGGACTGTTCGTATCGTCCGAATTTAAATCAGACCAGGCAGCAACGATATTATTTGGATCGTAAGCAGGCTTTGATACCATTGCGAGGATCTTTCCGGTAGCTGCCTCCATGACAACAACGGCTCCTTTATTTTCGCCTAATGCCTGATAAGCAGCCTGCTGAAGATCAGCATCCAGTGTCGTAACGACTGTATCGCCCATATTCTTCGTCTCACTGAATTCATTTTTCAGTTTTTCGATAAAGAAAGCATTGGAGGTGAGCAGTTCAAAATTTTCGACAGATTCAAGACCTGTCTTTCCAAGCTTGTCATTACTGTATCCGATGACATGGGCAAATAACTCCCCGTATGGATAATTCCTGGATTCATTTCCATCCTCATCAACAACGGTTTCAGCCAGAGTATTTCCATTTTTGTCGACCAGCTTTCCACGGATTACACTCTGTGCATAAGCATCCTGACGCTGGTTATAGGGACTGTTCACAACCAGTTTTGCCCTGACGATGGAGAAATATACGAGATATCCCATAAGAGCAATAAAAAGGATAACAAAAAAGTAAGTGACTCTAGCGAACTCTTTGTTGGTTGTGCGACCTTGCTTTTTTTGGCGTTCTCTGCCTTGGGACTTCCTCGAATCTCGGTTTATCTGATGTTGTTGATTTTTTCTTGGTCTTTCTTCCCGAACCATCTTTTAATTCCCTTTCTCTTCTTTTTGCGTTCTTCTCATGCTGTAGTTTTTTTCGGCGTTTTTCTTCCCGTTCGGCCTCTTCATCTTCCCTGACGATATATAGCCCCTGAATGATACCGAACATGATCATGGTACTCAGAAGAGAACTTCCGCCATAGCTTACAAATGGCAGGGTAACGCCTGTCAGTGGAATGAATTTTGTGACACCGCCGATCTGCAGAAATACCTGGAAGATATAGCAGGTACCGAGTCCAAGTGCAACCAGTTTATAAAACTGATTCCGCAGTTCCATCGCAATATTTAAAAACATCACATAACAACTCACGCAGATCAGAATCAGACAGAGAGAAAAGATCATCCCTATTTCCTCCGTGATCGCAGAAAAGATCAGATCCGTCTCCGCTACCGGAATCGTATCCGGCTGCCCTTTGAAAAGTCCTGTACCAAACCATCCTCCCGAACCGATTGCAAAAAGCGACTGTGCGATCTGGTATCCGCCATTGCTGTAAGTGGCAAAAGGATCCTGCCATGCGGCAACACGTACCTTGATATGGGAGAAAATGTGATACCCTATGACGGCGGCACCACAACCGGCTCCCACACCTGCGACTGCATAGAGCGGCTGCCTTGTGGCAACATAAAGCATGATCAGATAGACTACAAAGTAGATCAGTGCTGCTCCAAGATCGGTGGAGATGACCAGGATCAGTACGTGGGCTGCGGCAACGGCAGTCGTCACTACAACATTCTTAAATTCAATCGATTTTTTCAGGCTGGATGCAACATAAAATACGAACAGGATCTTGACAAATTCTGAAGGCTGGATGCTTACAGGACCAAGATTAAAACTTAATTTTGCTCCGCCTGAGGTAGCTGCGAAGAGTGCAACGACCAGAAGGGCAGCTCCTCCGACACCGGCATAAATGTAAGTCCAGTTTTCAAGAAATTCCATCTTGCGGATCAATACCGGTACGATCAGTCCGAAAGAAACTCCTACAATAACAAAAGCAAGCTGCTTTACAGCAATGCCGTACGGAGATTTACTGTCTACGGATAAACGGGTGATCATGATCATTCCGGCAGTGATCAGCATACACATATTGTTGACGACCAGCCTCGATACACTGGGGTAGATCAGATTATATAAGAGGATCACTCCCAGTATGACAACAGCCAGTGCTGCATAAATAAAAAGAATACGCAGATCCTTTTTCGCAGTATACATGGCAAAAAAAGAAACCATCTGCAGTAAAAATAAGAGAACATCCTGACGGATCAGTACTCTTTTCTCTTCATCCTCATAATTTCTCGTAAAAATTGAGAAACATGAAAAGGTATATGCGGCCATTAGTAGGATAATGATGTATTTAGAAATTTGTATTATAATATTAGTCATTTTACACCTGCTTTATATAATTCCCCGATGAAAGTGTCCGGTCATGTAGTCAAAAGGAATTTCAACGGAGGTTCTTTCCGTATAATTATTTTCTGTGCAGAAGAGACGTAAGATCCGGCATACTTGCTCTCCTGTCTCGGACGTAAACTGTAATCTGCTCCGCAGGGGTGCTAATTCCTGTATCTCTGCATAAAATTCCAACAGACAAAGTGGCGAAGGATCGTATATTACATTATAACAAAGATCACAGAAGTTCTTCACCTGCAGAGAAAGTCCTTTGCGGTCTGACAACGTCATAAGACCGGCAGTGTGCGTGCATCCACGAACAGTATTTTGGATACATTGTGCGGAGATCATGACAGGAAGATAACCATAGACCGGCAATTCCATATTCGTGAGTCCAAGATTGCCAAGTTCCCGTGCATTTAACTCAAGGGGAGCGGTCATTTCAGAAACTCCATGCTGCACCCAGAAAGCTCTGGAAGACTGGTTGAATATATAGAGATTATGATCCAAAATTATTTTTTTGTCAAATCCATGCTCTTTCAGGAACTGATAGGATTCATAATTCCTGATCAGAATCCCGTTGACAGGGAGAAGAGACAACTTTGGATACAGTTTTTTGAATAGTGCAACCGCTTTTTCCCTGAAAATATAGGGAAATGCAGGACAGATCTCGATCTGCCGGTTTTGCAGAGCCTTAAGGTCTCTATCAAATGAAGAAGTTGTACATAACCGGAAATCAGGATAAAGCCGTTGAATCTTTCCATGATCCTGACCGGAAAGAATGAAACCGGTTATTGCATTCCATTGTTCTTCTGTCTCAACGAGAATGGAAAGTCCGGGAATCTGGCTGTGAGAGACAGAACCGGAACTCTTCAATGGAGAAGCAGCCCCATGAGAATCTGCCAAAACCATGTCAGTAGAATCAGGCAGATTCTGTCCTGATTCATGTAGGGTACTTTGAGATAACAGATCCCTGCAGAAAGAATCTGCTATCGCTTCTTCTAATCCATCCAATGCATAACGCCGCAGACGGTTCAATTCTTTCATCGGAAGAAACGAACCAGGATCAATCTGAAGCTCCAATGTCTCAAATTCAAAAGGCGTTTCCCCGGTCTTCATAAGCTGTGTTCTGAGCCGTTCTTCCTCCAAGGGACGGTTTGCGGCAGCCTGAACAGGAACTTCTGTATAGGCCGTGAAAGAACGGTTCCCCTTACAGACAGTAAAGAATCCTTTCTGCCCGATGGTAAGAGACAAAAATCCATAAATTTTTTCCCGGAGTTTTCCGTTTATATAATCGTGGTCAAGCCGTTCGATTAACTGTTGGTTGCGGATACGGTGAAAGACAGTTCCTTTTGGAAAATTCATTTTCTTCGGAACAAGAAAATGAACAGTCTCTCCCTTTTTTACATCCTTACCAAATGTATAATTATTTTTTCCTCCTGCAATTTCCAGAACATCCTGTGCATGGAGCTGAGTCATGGCAACACCGGAGATTTCCCGTCCGCTCTGAGCTGTTACTCTGACAGCAGCAACACCGGCATGGTTGGGACGATCCAGTGCAAGCATATCCCGTCCGTTCTGACGGAGATAGTAGCCGGTATGGGAATTTCCGCGGTTATACAGATCCATCAGCATTTCCCGGTCCTGGTCGCTTACAGAAAAATGGTCTCTTCCATTTCTGAGATAAAGGTCAACATATTTCCGGTACATGGAAGTCACACCGGCTACATATTCCGGCTTTTTCATTCTTCCTTCGATTTTAAACGAATCAATTCCTGCTTCAATCAGATCCGGAATCAGCTCAAGGGTACAGATGTCTTTCAGACTCAGATAGTATTTCTGCTTTCCATCTGCTGTATAAGGAAGTCTGCAAGGCTGGGCACACTGCCCTCTGTTGCCACTCCTTCCACCAATCATGCTGCTGAGAAGGCACTGGCCTGAGTAGCAATAGCAAAGTGCTCCATGCACAAAGCTCTCAATTTCCAGATCACAGCTTTTATGAATGCTGCGAATCTCATTAAGTGAAAGCTCACGTGGTGTTACTATACGCGTTGCACCGAGTTCTTTTAATTTTTCTGCTGAAAGCTCTCCGCTCATTATCATCTGTGTGCTGGCATGAATCGCCAGATCCGGAAACCACTCACGCACACGGCGAAAGACACCAAAATCCTGCACAATCACTGCATCAAGTCCCTGGCGATAAAAAGGCAAAAGATACTCATACAGTTCATCCATTTCCTGTTCTTTTAATAACGTGTTGACAGTAAGATATAATTTTTTTCCATGCAAATGCGCATAATCAATCGCATCTAAAAGTGATTCACTCTCTGCATTGTCTGCATAGGCTCTCGCTCCAAAGCGGCTTCCTCCTATATATACAGCATCTGCACCTGCTGCAAAGGCCGCGTACATCGTCTCTACAGACCCGGCTGGTGCAAGCAGCTCTGCTATTTGTTTCATCTTTTATGCCTGCCTTTCCTTGTAAATTATCTTTAATTAATAACTATTGACTTAAAGCACAAAGCCCCGGCACACTGCCCGGGCTTTTCTATAGTTTATTTTTTCTTGTGTGCCGCTGCGCTGTTTGCGAATGATCCATACGGCGGATATTGTTTTTTCTCTTGTGATGTCTGCGCGGTCTGTGTATTTTTTGCCTCTGTCTCTTTTGCTAACGACTGCAGATATGGACATACTGCCTGTGTCTTGGGCTTCTCCTGCAGCTGCTTTTTTAAGCTTGCTATTGTCATCTGCATATTGACCATCTCGCGCTTCATATTGTAAAATTCTGCTTCCTGCTGCTCGTACTTTCTTGTTGCTTCCTCTGCCTGCTGCTTCATGCGACAGTAATCATCTGCCATATTCATAAGCAAAATGATCTGGCGAAAAGCATTTGCCTGCTTGCTGTACGCTGACTGACGATGCAAAAGCTCCATTTTTTCATTAATATACTCTGCAAGCTCTCTTACGTAGGATGCATCCTGATCGGTGCTGATCTTATACACCTTATCTTCTATTATAACATCTGTACTATTTCTTTCCATGTTCTTAAAACCCTCAAAAATCTCATACTTTAGGCACCGGTCTGTGAAGGTGCTCATAAGCTAAACGTGTGATTGCTCTTCCTCTTGGTGTACGCTCGATCAGTCCGTTTTGAATCAAATATGGCTCATAAACATCCTCAATCGTGCCTGAATCTTCGCCTAATGCAGCTGCGATTGTATCTAATCCCACCGGACCGCCGCCAAACTTATCTGCAATTGTCTCTAAAATTGCGCGGTCTCCCTTGTCAAGTCCAAGGCGATCTACCTCAAGAAGATCAAGTGCATACTCTGCAACTTCTTTTGTGATAACACTGTCATAACGCACCTGCGCAAAATCACGCACACGCTTTAACAGACGGTTTGCAAGACGCGGTGTTCCTCTTGAGCGGCGAGCAAGCTCTAACGCACCTTCTTTCTCAAGCGTAACATCCAGTACATTAGCAGAACGCTCAAGCACTTGCACAAGCTCATTTGTCGTATAAAAATCAAGCTTATGCACAACACCAAATCTGTCACGAAGAGGTGCTGTTAAAAGACCAACTCTTGTTGTTGCACCCACTAATGTAAATTTAGGCAGGTCTAAACGGATAGAACGCGCTGTCGCGCCCTTTCCGATCATTATATCAATCTCAAAATCCTCCATTGCCGGATATAAAACTTCCTCGACCTGACGGCTCAGGCGATGAATTTCATCGACAAAAAGCACGTCATTTTCAGATAAACTATTTAAAATAGCTGCCATATCGCCTGGCTTTTCAATGGCTGGACCTGACGTAATTTTAATATTGCTGCCCATCTCATTTGCAATAATTCCGGCAAGTGTCGTCTTTCCCAGTCCCGGAGGACCATATAAAAGGACATGATCTAGTGCTTCTTTTCGCTTCTTTGCTGCCTCTATATATACTTTCAAAATCTCCTTGGCTTTTTCCTGTCCGATATACTCTGACAGATACTGCGGCCTGAGATGGTTTTCCAGCATGTTTTCATTTTCTTCGAGCTGGGTCGTGATAATTCTTCTTTCCATGTTGTTCCTCTGTTCTTTTCTTCGCAGTTATTCGGCCAGATATACAGCAGACACTGCAGACACAATTTCTGACACCGCGGTTTTTACAATGTTTTCTTTAACGCAGCCTTAATTATTGCTTCTGTACTTAGTGTCTCAATATCCTTAACTCCAGAGACTGCTTTGACTGCCTCAGATGCACTAAAGCCAAGTGCTGTCAATGCCTCAATTGCCTCAGCACGATTTGCATTAGTTTTCGAATCCACAGCACCAGCTGAAACCATAGCAGACTGCTCTCCAAGAGTATCTGCAAGCGAAATTTTATCCTTTAACTCAAGAATCATTTTCTGAGCTGTCTTAATTCCAATGCCAGGTGCCTTTGCAATCGTCTTTGCATCCTGTGCATAAATTGCAAAACGAAGTGTGTCCATTGACAATGCTGACAAAATGCCAAGTGCTCCCTTCGGGCCAATACCGCTGACACCAATCAGCAGCTCAAACATTTCCTGTTCCTCTTTACTTATAAAACCATATAGCTGCATAGCATCTTCCTTCACATGAAGATATGTATACAGTTTAAATTCGCTATTCTTTGCCGGAAGACGATTCAAAACAGTCTCCGGTACCCGGATACAAAAACCAATTCCGCCGCACTCAATTACCACGGCATCTGTGCTGTGTCCGGCATATATTCCTGAAATATAGGAAATCATTTCATTCTCCTTTAATACGCCCTCAAAACAAAAAGGCATGTTCGCTTTAGTATAACATGGAAAAAGGCGCTTGGCAAGATGAAAGAAAAGACGTGTATGAGATAAAAATCCCAACACGTCTCTCTTACACTATATTAATTTACAGATGTGCAGCTTACAGATGCAATACACGTTCCTTAATCTCTTGTGTTCTTCCCTGATTCCAGAACTGAGTTCCGATGTAGCCGCATGTACGTCTTGCGACATTCATCTTATCCTGATTGCGGTTTCCACAATTTGGACACTCCCATACAAGCTTTCCGTCATCATCTGATACAATTTGTATCTCTCCATTGTAGCCGCATACCTGACAATAATCACTCTTTGTATTTAACTCGGCATACATGATATTTTCATAAATATATTTCATGACAGAAAGAACAGCATCGATATTGTTTTGCATGTTTGGAACCTCAACATAGCTGATTGCACCACCTGGAGACAACTTCTGAAACTGAGACTCGAACTTCAGCTTATCAAATGCATTGATCTTTTCTGTTACATGAACATGATAGCTGTTTGTGATGTAATTCTTATCTGTGATTCCAGGAATCAGTCCAAAACGCTTCTGCAGACACTTTGCAAACTTATATGTAGTGGACTCAAGCGGTGTTCCATACAAGCTAAAATCAATGTTATGCTCTGCCTTCCACTTTGCACATGCATCATTCATATGCTTCATAATCTCAAGTGCAAATGGAGTTGCCTGAGGATCAGTATGGCTTGTTCCTGTCATGTACTTAACACACTCACATAAACCTGCATAGCCTAAGGAAATTGTTGAATAGCCATTATATAACAGCTTATCAATCGTCTCGCCCTTCTTTAAACGAGCTAGTGCACCATACTGCCACAAAATCGGTGCAACATCAGACGGCGTACCCTTTAATCTGTAATGTCTGCACATCAGCGCACGCTTACAAAGTTCCAGTCTGTCATCAAAAATCTTCCAGAACTTGTCCATGTCTTTGCCTGATGAGCATGCCACGTCAACCAGATTAATTGTTACAACACCCTGATTAAATCTGCCATAATACTTTGGCTTACCGGTTTCTTCATCAATATAAGGTGTTAAAAAGCTTCGGCAGCCCATACACGGATAGCAGTGTCCTTCACCGTTTTTATCAACCTTTAATTCCTTCATCTTCTTTTCGGAAATGTAATCCGGAACCATTCTCTTTGCAGTACATTCCGCCGCCAGCTGTGTCAGGTTCCAGTATTTTGAATCCTCATGGATATTATCTTCCTCCAGCACATAAATAAGCTTTGGAAATGCCGGTGTAATCCATACACCCTTTTCATTTTTAACCCCCTGGATTCTCTGGCGGAGTACTTCCTCCGTAACCATCGCAAGGTCATCTCTTGTCTGACCCTCCGGCACTTCGTCCAGATACATAAACACCGTCACAAACGGTGCCTGTCCGTTGGTTGTCATCAGTGTAATAACCTGATACTGAATCATCTGCACGCCGCGTTTAATCTCATCACGCACTCTTAATTCCGCAACCTCACGCACCTTTTCTTCGGTGTATGCCAGACCCACTTTGTCAAATTCTTCACGAACCTGCTTGATAAATTTTTCCCGGCTGACCTGTACAAACGGTGCAAGATGGGCAAGACTGATACTCTGTCCGCCGTACTGGGAACTTGCAATCTGTGCAATTGCCTGTGTTGCAATATTGCATGCCGTTGAAAAGCTGTGTGGCTTTTCAATCATGGTTTCACTGATAACCGTACCATTTTGCAGCATATCTTCCAAATTTACCAGACAACAGTTGTGCATATGCTGTGCAAAATAATCTGCATCATGGAAATGAATCAGTCCCTGTTCATGGGCATCTACAATATCCTGCGGCAGGAGCAGACGCTTTGTTATGTCTTTGCTGACCTCACCTGCCATATAATCTCTCTGAACGCTGTTAACAGTCGGATTTTTATTGGAATTTTCCTGTTTTACTTCTTCATTATTACATTCTAACAGGCTTAAAATCTGTTCATCTGTTGAATTGGATTTACGTACCAGCGCTCTTTTATAACGATACGTAATATATTTTCTTGCCACTGCAAATGCTCTCAGATTCATAATCTGGTTTTCCACCAGATCCTGAATTTCTTCTACGCTTAAAGAGCGGTTCATCTCCTGACAGATTTCTTCTACATTCACAGAAATTTTTTTGATCTGCTCATCTGAAAGTCTTTCACTGTGTACAACTTCTTTATTTGCCTTTGAAACAGCTGCCATAATCTTTGCAATATCAAATGTAACTTCTGTTCCGCTACGCTTAATAATTTTCATTTTCCCAATCCTTTCCTTTTCTCACAAAATTGCGTTAAAAAAGTCCTGCCCGCTCTCACGGGCAAGACGAATTATACTATATCTAGCATATCAAGTCAATGCAAGCACACAACATATAGTGAAGAAATAGTTGTTAAACTGTTCCTTACTTCTTCCGGATTCCCATTGCCTGCATGCTTAAAAATGATGCAAATATACGGGCACAATCAATCTGATAGTCTGCCCATGTCCCGGATTCTTTGCATTTATCAAAAGTGACAAGCCCCTTGATATCATCCGGTGTCCCGATAATACACTGGATGGTTGAAAAAACTCTTTTCTGCTTCATGGCGGCACAAAACTGTGGTGCACTGTTAAACATGCCGGCAACAAAGCTCGTTTCCATATAATCCTTTTCCTCTAACAGTTGTTTAAATTCTTGTGTCTTTACATACTGTGCATTGTCCGAATAGTTCTGTTCAAACCCCACTGTATAAACTCTTGATAAATTTTCTCCATAATAAATATTAATGGTATCCAGCTGATACGATTCAAGCATATGCTGCAGAATCTCCCGGTATGCCAATGCCTGATTTTCTGTCACATCGGACATAAATTTCGCAATTGCCTTTAATTCCTGAATTTCTCTGCCATTTGTACCCACATGCTGTACACGCGTAATTGATTCTTCATATGACTTACGGTGCAGCTCATCACGGAAAAATACATACCGGTCCCTGCCTTTTTCTTTGGCAATATACAAGCAGTAATCCGCTTTTTTGAACAAATCCTCAAATTCTTTTCCATTATTTGGTGCAATTGATGCACCGATAGAGCAGGTAATGGCAAAATCCTCAAAATCCCCTGCAAATTCCCATTTAATCTGGGTACGGATCGCACGCAGCATTCCCCGCAGAATCTGATCATCATTAATATTATCTATTACAATTAAAAATTCATCGCCACCAATACGTCCTACGATGCCGTCGTCCCCGACAATCTCTTTTAACTTATACCCGACTCTTGAAAGCACCTTATCACCGTAGAGATGTCCATAGGTATCATTGACGGATTTAAAATGGTCTATATCCAGAATTACCAGTGTCACCCGGGTTTCTTTTGCTTTTGCCAGTGTCTTTTTGGCATAATCCGTAATCGTCTTTTTATTATAGACTTTGGTAAGTGAATCATAGTGCAGCTCATCAATGACTTCAATTGCCTTCTGCTGGGCGATGGTATCTTCCGGTATGATTCTGCCGACCATCATTCGTTCATGACCTGCACCGTTAAAAAGATTGCCGCAGAAGCAGAGCCGTTCCATAATATTACTCTGCGTTCTCAGACACGAATTCATCTTAATCTTAAACGACTGCACATAGGATTTAATATCGCTGACCATCGTCACAAACAGCGAATACTCTTCCGGATCAATATACGATTTATCAATCATCTCCTGTTTCCATTCATCAATATCCATCTTATAAATGGTAACCTTCTGATACTGCTCATACCGGAAAATACAGATGATATTGTCTGAACGGTTATAGGAAAATGCATACTCCTGTGTCATGCCAAGAAACATGCGCAGTCTTGATACATCCGATGTCAAATGTTCAATGACCGCTTCTATGCTCTGTACATCAATCATCTCAATGTCAATATTATCCAAGCCGTCCATTCCTGTCTTTTTGCAAAGCAGCCGTAAGAGATTGTAACGGTAACTGCCATCTTTAAAACGGAAGCGGAAAACCTGTTCCTGCGTATCTCCCGCAAATTCATCGATAAACTTCTTTAACCGTCCGACCTCATCCGGATGCACAAAATCAGTAATTGTATAAAAATGCTCATATTCAAAATAATCCGTAAACGCCTTATTCGTAACAAATGCACGGTATCTGCTGTCAATGGCAGCACGTCTTTTATCTATGCTATGCATTTTTTCATAATTTAAAACATCTTTTGATTCCTGCATACCTACGAACTCCTTTAATAACCCCCATGTGACAACAAGCACAAAAAATCTAAATTAATTATACTTCATGCCGTCATTTTTAACAAGCATATTTCCCATTTACTTTTTATAGTACAGCATATTCATGGCAGGATAAATATATTATCTGGAAATCCTGTGAAATTCTTCCAATCATATTAAATGCTTTTTTCTGCATTTCATGATCCAGTGCCAGAAAGACATCGTCAAGCACAATCACCGGTTTTTCTTTTACAGAAAGTCTCTGTATAAATGCCATACGCTCACAAAACCAGATAACGTCTTTGATTCCGCTGCTGTAATAATCCATTTGCCGCAGAATTCCATGGTCAACAATTCCAATTTCATAGGTGTCGTTTAACTGCACTTTCCTGCCCAGTTCTTCATCAAATGCGGACAGATACGCATAAAAAGGTTCTGATAAATCTTTTGCCATATGACTGATATATGCCTGCTTTGCCTCTGTAAGATACTGCATGCTCTTTTCAAGCACCTCCATACGATGTTCTATCTGCTTTTTCTGTTGTCCGGTCTGCTTTTTTTTCTGTAAAACCTGTATCTGCTGCTTCTCCAGCATTTTACACTTTTCTTCCCGCTGCTGTTCTTGAAAAGCATGATGTATCTGCTTATAAAATTCTTCCTTTTGCGAAAGGGTCTGATACTCTTTTGCATAGGCAGCGCCGGTACGTTCCTTTTCTTCTGCACCGTTTAATCTTTCAAGCTGCTCTTTATACTGCGCCGTGCGCCTTCGCAGCCAAAAAAACACTGCCACACCGGCTATTCCAGCCAGCCCGCCAAAGACAGCCGCCGGCTGCTTCTGCAGCACTGCCATTGATAAAATACCGAGTATAACCCCTGCCGCTGCCAGAAAAACCGCCGCAACGGAAAGTCTTTTTGCCTGCCGGATTTTTGATCTGCACTCTTTTTTTTGTTCCCGGAGTTTTATAAGATTTTCTTCCCATCCGTCTGTGTGGTTTAAACCGGCTGCAAAATAGTCGTCTAAAAATGCCAGCCGTTCTTCTTCCTCTGCCGTAAGTCCGGTTGTACTACTGCCGGGCTTTTCCTCCTGTATGTCCTCCCCTGTATTTTCCGTCTGTAAAGATATTGGCATTTTCTGCTCTGACAACTGCTTCATCTGCCTTTCAAGCTCCCACTCCTGCATGGAAAGACGGTTTAATTCTTCCGTAACCTGCGCAAGCTCCCCGCGGTTTCCCGTTTTTTTGTATTCCCTGTACTCCGCTTCAATTGCGGCGGCTGCCTGTTTGCTTTTTAACAATCCCGTATCCTGCGTGCCGTCAAAAAAGCCGATACGCATATTTTCATTGACTTCTACCCGCATATGATTCCAGCTCATAAATGCTGTTGCCTGATACGTCGCTTTTGTCATGCCAAACAGTTCTTCCCCGATATTGTCCGTGTAATCCTGTGATACCATTCCGGTATCTAAATCAATCAGCGCAAAAGTATCCTCCCGCTCCTTTTCCGAAAAGGTTCGTTCAATCCGGTACTGCTTTGT
>ERZ825670.3434-NODE-3434-length-13438-cov-3.798027_pt1 | contig 13438 bp, 14 predicted proteins | sample MGYA00519929_ERZ825670 | MGnify/ENA primary metagenome ERZ825670 (study PRJEB31778, sample SAMEA3449207) | human gut metagenome | biome: human gut; feature: human-associated habitat; material: faeces | place: United Kingdom | collected 2010/2012 ...
CCCACCGGGGTGCCGCCGGTGGCCAGACCCAGCACGCAGTCGGGTTTCAGGATGATCTGCGCCGAAAGGATGTTGGCCGCCTTGCGGGACATGTCTGCGTAATCGTTTGCGCGAATGATCTTCATCGGTTCTCCGCTCCTTTGTTTTTACTTCAGCAGCAGCGGCAGAAAGCTGGTGCCGTTTTCCGGTGCCTTGCTGTGGAAATAGTCCGCAGCGGTCGCACCGACATCGCTGAGGGTCTTGCGGATCCCGATATTCTTGGGGGTGGAGTGGGCGCTGTGGATCATCAGCGGCACCATCTCACGGGTGTGGTGCGGGTGTCCGATGGTCGGGTCGTTGCCGTGGTCCGCCTGCACGATGAGGATATCGTCCTCGCCCAAGGCGTCGCGGATCTTGCCGATCCATTCGTCCGCCACCCGCAGGCGGTCTGCGTAGGCCGCGACATTCTCCCGGTGGCCGCACAGGTCCGTTTCCTGCACGTTGGTGCAGATGAACGCAGTCTCCTGCTCCTTTACGATCTCCAGGGTGCGCTGCAGCACGCTGGCCGTGTCCACCATGGGGATGCTGGTGCCGTAATTGTTCGTGACCACGTCGGCCACCTTGCCCAGCAGGAACACCGGCAGGCCGCTCTTGCCCAAAATCGTCGGGATCTGCACCTCCGGGTCAACGCCGTAGCCCATGTGGATGCAATGGTAGTCGTTGTTGTAAACGCCGCTGGCCGGGGCATTCACGCCGATGTAATCGCCGTGTTCCTCAATGGCATCCAGCAGGTTCTGCAGGTGCACGCCGCGCCCGCCGAAGGTGATGACGCGGGGCACGACCGACACGCTGCGCACCAGATGACCGATCTTGAGCTCTTCCTCAAAATCAAGGTCGTCGATGGCCGCCGTGACGTTGAAGGCCTGACCCGGATCGCATTCCACGTTGTCGGCCACGGTGCAGGCCTCGTTGACGATCAGCAGGCGCTTGCCGGATGTTCCGGTGTAATACCGGACATGGTAACCCGCATCCTCCAGCGTCTTTTTGATGAGCTCGATCTTATTGCAGATCGGCTCGCCGAAGGGCTTTGCCGGGCGGGTGCCCATGATCTCCTGATGGCCGAAGAAGGTGTCCGCACCATCGTGCATCAGCTCGGCACGGCCGAACGTTGCATCCGTCGCAAACGGCAGGCCGGGGAACTCCCGCCCCACGATGTTCGCCAGACCAAGGCTTGCCAGATTGGGCAGCTTCAGGTCCGGCGTGCGCTCAAAGATATGCACGCAGGTGTTGGCACCGCAGTCCGCAGGGCGCACCTGCGGCACATCCGGCATTGCGCCCACACCAAAACCATCCAGAACGATTACAACAAACTTTCCCATTGCGAATTATCCTTTCTGTCATTCCCGGACCGGTTCTCCCAGCGCAGAGTACAGGCCCGCCAGCTCCGGCTTGCCGGAGGACAGCCCTTTGACCACTGCCACCCGGCTCCGGGTCACAAAGAACTGTGTCCGGAACGCCATGACCGCCGCAGCCGAGACCGGACAGTTCTGCTGCAGTTCAAAATGATAGTCGATGCTGGAGTCGTCCGGCGGCAGCACCGGCACGACCTTTGCATTTTCCGGCGTCGTGCCCACCAGGGCGTTCTTCATATGGCCGCGGCGGTAATGCCCGCCGCCGTAGCAGTACGCCTTATCGCCCAGATTGTGGCTGACCTCCGAAACATACAGGTAGCCGGGGCGCTCCTCGGCATCCGGGTGGCCGGCATGATACGGTGTCGTTCCGGTCAGGCCGTGTCCCGGTTCCCCGTGGGTGCCGCCTGCCGCCGCGATCATCGGGATGCTGTGGGTGCAGGTGGCACTGGGCGTATTGAGCATCAGGTCCCGGTAGCCGCGGGCGCGCAGCATTTCGGCTGCGGTCTGCACGGTCCGGAGGTTGGGCATGGGCAGGATGTCCTGTGCCGCTTCGTCGTACAAAAAGCAAGGGAAGCTGCACACGCCGCCCACCTCCACATTCGGCATCGCCTCGATCGCACGCACTGCGCTGTCCAGTTCCTGCAATTCAAAGCCGCCGTACTGCCCGGAATACAGCATGTCGCCTTCTCCCAGAACACGGAGCATCAGCTTCTGGTGCAGGCCCAGCTCGGTGCAGACTGCGCTGATCTCGCGGGCTTTTTCCAGCGTGTACACCGTTACGATCACCGGCTTTGCGCGGAGGATCTTTTTCAGGGCCGCCCGGGGGATCTGGACCAGATGCCCTACGTTGCCGAGGGGGATCTGATTTTCCACCATCGTCAGCGCCTCGCGGAAGTCCACGCACACAGCGCCCACATATCCCATGTCGGTCAGCGCACGGGCGATCAGGGGGTTGCGTCCGATCTGCTTGAGCATGAAAAAGTTCTGCACGCCGTTTGCGTCGCCTGCCTGTTTGATGCTGCGGGCATTTTCCAGGATCGTGTCGTAATCCAGCAGATAGGTGTCCGGCAGGATCACGCCATTCTGCTGCCATTCAATGCCCAGACGCACCAACGGCTGGTTGCGCTCCATTACGGTCTTTAAAAACACAGGGCATCTCTCCTTTTCCTCTCGTTTTTTCAGCGGTTCAGTTTTCCTCGACCTGCTCCATGCAGCTGCGCAGGATGCGGATGATGGTGTCCGGGCCGCTGCGCATGGGGTTGATGCGGATCATCCGGTGTTCAATGGTCGGGTCCTGCGCACGGAACGTTCCACTGACACGGTAGATCATGGGGGCAAACTCGTATTTGCTCTCGCTGCCCACCGGATGCGGCGCTGCGCCGAACTTCGGGGCAGCGTCCAGAATTTTTTCGGCGATCTCCTGATCAAACTCCACCAGCAGCACCTTGCTCTGCGCGTTTGCCAGGAACGCCTGCCGCACATGGGGGACCTCGCCGGCGTTCAGGCGGCGGACCAGCTCCTCGTTGACCTCGCTCTGGATGGCGAGCGCCACCGGCGCATAGATCAGGCCGCGCAGGGCCTCCATGGCTTCGTGTCCCTGCACCTGACTGCCGCCGGAATACTGCATCTTGTAGATGCGGTCGATCAGCTCCTTGCTGCCGATCACTGCACCGACGCCCTCCGGACCAAGGATCTTGAAGCAGGAGAAGGTGGACAGGTCGGCCCCCGCCTGGCAGCCGATGGCGTCCACTTTCAGGGCGGCGTAGTTGTCATCGGTCACCACCGGGATGCCCGGCAGCGCAGCCTTGATGGCTGCGATCACGGTCTTGTAGTCGTAGCAGTCCTCCGGCTTCTGCCGGGTCAGCTGCACCAGGGCGCCGCGGATCTCGTCCTTGTGCTGCGCACAGACGGCCTTGAGCTGTTCCAGATCGTTGAAGTCCGCGCGGATGGGTTTCAGCCCCATGGCGTCGATGGTCACCTGCGTCGTCGTATAGATGGGCGAGGTGTGCACCAGAATGGCATCCCCCGGTTTCAGGCAGGCGGTCAGAGCCCAGCGGATCGCGCCCGTGCCGGAGCCGCGCACAAGCAGCGCCGCCGGGGCATCAAAGGTGTCGGCAAAGACCTTTTCCACCTTTACCGTGCAGCGGGGCTTGTTCAGCCCTTTCACCACGCCGAGGTCGCCCAGCGAGAGGACTTCCTCTCCCTGAAAATTGCGGGTCACTGCGTCAATGACCTTGAACTGGAGCTGTTTTGCCTGTTCCAGCGAGATAGAATGCAGGGGATAGGTTTTCATTGTCAATTCCTCGAATCCTTGTTATTTCTGTCCTTTGTAGATGCGCAGTGCATTGCGGTACAGCAGGTTCTCCCATGCGCGGTCCGGCACGCCTGCCTCGCTTGCCAGCGGAGCAAAGGTGTCCAGCAGGTAGCTGTAGCCCACACCGCCCCGGTCTGCAAAGTTGCTGCGGCGGGTGATGTCCGGGGCCGTGTCCGATCTGCGTGTCGTACCCTTCCGCACAAAGGCGGCTGAGCCAGTCTGCACGGGAGACATCGGGCTGGTAGTTGCACTTGCCGATGGTGTCGAACGCAATGTTGACCCCCTGATCCAGCAGGCGCTTCATGTAATCCAGATCGGCCGACAGGTCGATGTGGCTCAGCACCACCCGGCTCAGGTCAACGCCAAAGTTCTTGAAGATCTCCAGCTGCTCCAGGCCGCGCGTGCCCAGCGTTGTGTGGGTGCAGATGGGTGCCCCCGTTTCTGCATGGGCGCGGGATGCCGCACGGAACACCTTGGCCTCCGTCTCGGTGATGTCCTTCGAGGTGCCGATCTCGCCGATGACGGTCGCCCGGACACCGGTGCCTTCAATGCCCTCGGTCAGTTCCTTCACCATGATGTCACACAGCTGCCGTTCGGTCAGCGTATAGCACTCCGGCGGGAGAAAGGGCTCCTTGTAGTAGCCCGTCGCGTGGGTGATCTCCACCCCCGCCTGTGCAGCCATTTTCTGCACATAGGCCACGTTCCGGCCCATCCCGCGGTTGGTCTGGTCGATGATGCCGACCACACCGTGTTCCGCCAGCCGCCGGTATTCTGCCGCGGTCGCGTCAAAATCATCCAGCCTGCAGTCGATGTTCTTCTTCGGGCCGGACAGGTCGATCGTCGTATGCTCGTGCGCATACAGAATCTTTTCAGGCAGTTTCAAAAGGATTCGCCTCCTGTATTGTTTCTTAACCAGAGCCGCCTCCCGACGCAGGCCGGGAGGCGCTCATTTTATCCGGGGATCAGGCGGCAGGGGTGTACAGAGACAGCAGGAACAGCACGTTTGCGATCAGGCCGACCAGGATCGCGCCCAGAGGACCGACCGCCATGGAGACCAGAGGCTTCTTGCTGCACTTATTGATGCACCAGAATGCCACGATGATGAACAGACCCGTCGTGGGCATGATTGCCTGAGCAGCCAGGATGCCGCCGATCAGCAGGGCGATGTCGATGACGTAGCTCATAGCGGTACGGATGTTGTCGCCGCAGCGCTTGATGCCGGGGAACTTGTCCAGACCCTTTGCGATGACGTTCAGCAGCAGGATCTCCACGCAGATGCAGGCTGCACCGGCGATCAGGGCGATAAAGGGGTTGGGGATCAGCAGACCGATCACAAAGACGAAGGTCATGCCGGCCGGAGCGTAGACGCCGGTGGTGATGGCGGTGGTGGCAACCAGCGGGATAAAGCCGATGGCACGGGCCAGAGCGGTCAGACCTGCGTTGACGCGGTCACCCTCGGCCAGCAGGCCCAGGCTGATGGGGTCACCGGCCATGATGCTCATGCTGGTGCCTGCTGCGATCAGGCCGCCCATGAGGGCCAGAACCGGCATATACTTGCGGATGCGTGCGACCTTGTCGGCAAAGATCTGGGTCAGCATTTCGTTGGAGTTTTGGTCGTTGCCTTCCTTATCCATGGCAGCGAACACCAGCATGATGATCATACCGGCCAGCAGGGCCATACCGTCCTTGTTCAGGCTGATCGTGTGCTCAGCGTCCAGTGCGATCTTGCCGTAGGTCTCAACGATCTGACGGACCAGCAGGGTCACAACGGCGGTGATGATGCCCTTGGCAGCGCCGAACTGCAGGGCAACCGTCACAGCCGGGAAGATGGCGAAGGCCAGCGTGATACCGGCAGAGACCTGGCCCAGGCTGCCCAGGAAGTTGACCGGCAGCAGGTTGAACAGGTCGATGATCACCTGCAGGCCGAACAGCAGGGCCACGCCGTACACAGCGCCGATGACGCCGGAAACGATCATGCCCTTTTTGGTGTCCGGGCACCAGGTGCCGATGATGTCGGTGGTGAGCAGGATGCAGTGGATCAGGATGATGCTTGCGGCAATGGACGTGGGCAGGCCGTAGCCGATGACCAGACCAAAGCCGATGGCAAAGCTGGTGGCTGCCAGAGCCTTGCGGTCCATGCGCTTTTCCAGATACTCCGGCAGGACCGGGCGCAGGCCGTCGTTGAACACGGCGATGCTCTGGTTTGCCAGGATCGATGCCAACGCACCAACTGCCGCGATGATAACGTAGCGCAGAATGGTTTCCATATGTAATCCTCCTTATTTGACGATCCGGATCAGAAGCCCAGACCCTTGAGAATGATCGGCACGACCTTTTCGATGTGCTGATCCGTAAAGCCGTATGCCTTCTTGCCGGCCTTGACCTGTGCCAGGATCTCGTCCTCGCTCAGCATTTTGCCCGGCATGGACACCGTTGCGCACTGGTTCATGCCCAGCAGGGCAATGGCCATTGCCAGCGCACCGCCGCCGCCCGTCTTGCAGGCGCCGAAGTAGTAATCTGCCTGCCCGGTCTTGACCGCCATTGCCGCCGCAATGTCATCCTTGATCTCCACCGAGGCACGGTCGCCTACAACACCCTTGATGGTGTCATAAACCTTCTGCTTGTCGATCTGGCCGCCTACTACGATTTTCATAAGCTAGCCCTCCTTTCTGATGTGGGTTTTATGCAAATGCTGTCACGATTGTGCCAGCACGACCCCGATGTGCATGGTCAGGAACTTCTGCTCGTCCTCCGGCAGGTCCGGCAGGATCTCCCGCACCAGCGCCTGCGTTGCTTCCAGTGCCTTGGGAAAGGTAGGCTCCTGGCTGGTCTCTTCGTAGACCTCCTCGTCCAGCGGCTCCACCGGCTCTCCGCGGTGGATGCGCCCCAGCGCAGCGCACAGGTGCGTGATCATGGCGGAGGCGTTTTCTTCGGTCAATGTCAGACCGTATTTCTCCTGAAAAAAGCGGATCACATCCTGTACCTTCCGGCAATCCTCCTCGGACAGCATCCCTGCCTGGTGCAGGATCGTTAATCTCGGTTCAAAATCCATCTCTGACATCTCCCAATGATTTTTTGTTTTGCTTACAGCCAGGTGCCGATCTTGTCGGCCAGCGTCTCAGCCGGAGCTTCGGTTCCAAAAATGTTCCAGACCAGCTCACAGATCTCGCCGCAGCAGCTATAGGGGCTGTAGTACGAGGTGGAGTCCGGCTTGAAGCCGACGTTCTGCTTGTTGGTCAGGAAAATGACGGTGGTCTTGTTGGTCTTGTTCATGACCACATGGGTGCCGGTAAAGCCTGCGTGGCCAAAGGCGTCGTAGTGGCGGTCGCCGCGGCCCATGAACGAGGAGCCCCGCTCAAAGCCCAGCCCGCGGGACGGCTTGCCGTTCTGCTCGCTGGTGAACTCGTCGATGACTTCCTTCTTGTAAAGGCGGACGCCCTTGTAGATGCCGCCGTTCAGCATGGCCTGGCACAGCACGGCCAGATCTTCCGCGTCGGAGTACAGGCCCGCGTGACCGGCCACGCCGCCGTTTGCCATCCATGCATTGCCGTCGTTGCACTCGCCCTGCAGGGTGTAGTTGCGCCAGCCGGTGAAGGTGCGGAACGCGTCCAGATCGGCGGTACAGTCGTAGCCAAAGCCCGGGTGGTCGATCTCGTCCACCATGGCATACTCATACGGGTTGCCGAAGGAGGTGGCTGCCACATCCTCGGTGGTAAAGCCGTTGGCCAGCGGCAGATAGGTGGTGCGCTTCAGCCCCAGAGGCTTGTAGATCTCGTTCTTGACGTATTCGTCCATCGAGCGCCCGGTGATCCGCTCCACCAGGAAGCCCAGCATCTGGAAGCCCAGGTCGCTGTACTTTTCCTCGCCGGGGGCGAACATCAGCTCACAGTTGCAGATGTAATCCAGCACCTTGGCCTTGTCCTTCTCGATGTAGAGGAACATCGCCTTCCACTGCGGCAGACCGGAGGTGTGGGTCAGCAGCTGATGCACGGTGACGTTTTCCTTCCCGTTCTTGGCAAACTCCGGAATGTAGCTTGCTACCGTGGCATTCAGGTCGATCTTGCCCTCGCTGTACAGCTTCATGATGGACTGTGTCGTGGCCATGATCTTGGTGCAGGATGCCATGTCGAACATGGTATCCATCTGCATGGGGCGGGGATCGTCCAGCCGCACGCCCATGTCGTTGAGCATTGCGTAGCCGTATGCCTTTTCATACACGATCTTGCCGCCGCGTGCCACCACGATCGTTGCGCCGGGGAAATACCCCTGCCCCATGTAGTTTTCCACAATGTCGTCGATGGCCGTCAGGCGGTCATCGGTCCGGACGGGCATTGCAGACCGGGGGAAGCAGTTCTCCGCCTGCTCCGGGCTTGCACACCCCATAAAGGCAGAGGCAGCTGCCAGTGTGCCAACGGTTTTGCCGGATGCGATCAGGAAGTTGCGCCGAGTGATCTTTTTCATGCGAGATCTCCTTTTCTTTCTGCAAAAAAATCAGACATCCTGTATCGGTTTTCGGAAGAAAATGTTTTATACAATATTTTGTATTTTCATCCCGAAAGAAACATCCGCATGTCCTCCATGCAGATGTGACTTCTGTTTGACAGCACCTTTGCTTAGTAGCGCGGAATGATCTGCTTGCGCATCACCTGCTGCTGGATGTGGTCCACACGCTCCACCGACAGGATCTTGCGCACCAGCTGCGCGGTGATGTTATCACTTTTCCGGCAGGCAAGCACGGCCACGGTATCTTTTTCCTGCTCATCCAGCCGGGGCATCGGATAATAGCTCAGCCCCTCCGGCAGCATATCGGCGCTCCAGACGCCGGCATCAATGACGCCGCTGTGCAGAAACGGCACCAGTTGACTATAGATGATGGGCACATATTGCACCGGCTTATCGGCAAAACAGAACCGGGTCAGCATCTCCTGGTCCACCGAGGAGGCATCCACGCCCACCTTGCAGTTCTGCCAGTCGCCCTTGAAGTCCGGGCGGACAAAGACCCGATGCTGTTCCACATAGCTCTGCGGGCCAAAGGCCGCGATCAGCTGGATGTCCTTGCCCTCCTGCGCATAGTGTTCAAATGCAAGCTGGCTCATGACGCACAGATGAAAGCGCCCTTCTTCCACACAGTTCAGCCGGTAGCCGGAACCGCGCATAAATGCGATCGCACCCGTGACCCCTTTCTGGTTCAGTTCCTCATACAGTCCGCTGGCCAGACCTTCATAGCGCAGGCCATACGGCATAGGCATCACGCAGGTCAGACCCGTATTGCTGCAATACTGCGCCATTGCCACATAGTCGATCTCTGTTGCGTTCTGCCCATGGGATTCCAGACGGATCACATGATTCTGTTTCAGGTTGTTCAGCGCGATCTGGATATTCCCCCGTGCCATCTCGCATTGTTCGCTCAGTTCCGTCACCGTGGGGATCCGGTCTCCCGGTTCCAGCCCTGCCAGGATCTGCGCGACCTGCAGCGTTGCCAGACCAGACTTCTGGAGCAGACTTGTGTTCATCATGGTTGCTCTTCCCTTCTCGACCTATCTTTCAATCCGCATCAGGTGGACCGTGGGAAATTCCACAGGAAAGAAGCGTATTTTGGGCGTTCCGCCCCTCCTCACAAGAGACAGACCGCTTGCAGATTTATGATAATACAGAATTTCATATATTACAATATGGAGTCTTGCATAAACTTTTTCCATCAAATTTGTACAACCTGATTTTTCATCCGCCGCGGCTTTCCGGTCCGTCACCACTCTCCCCGGCAGGAACACCATGCGCCGCTCGCCCTTGAGGTCACCCCCGCGTATGCGGGGAAAAGAATGGTATTTGCAGGGCGAAAGTCCCGCACCTGGGATCACCCCCGCGTGTGCAGGGAAAAGTTTCAGCACATTTCCGGCATTTTCCAGCTAGAGGGATCACCCCCGCATGTGCGGGGAAAAGTCCCAGCTCCTTTGTGCTGCTGCTTCCTGTGAGGGATCACCCCCGCGTGTGCGGGGAAAAGGGAAATGGAGCTACCATATCACAAAAATGCGTGGGGATCACCCCCGCGTGTGCGGGGAAAAGCCTCCCAGCTGTCCTGAAATGTCCACCAATGAGGGATCACCCCCGCGTATGCGGGGAAAAGTTTCGGTTCATTCTGCTTTCTCTCCTTTCGTCAGGATCACCCCCGCGTGTGCGGGGAAAAGCAGGCGGCTGTCGCACTGCCGCAGCCAGTTCTGGGATCACCCCCGCGTATGCGGGGAAAAGCTTGCTTAACACTGATAATACGACTGCTGCTAGGGATCACCCCCGCGCATGCGGGGAAAAGCCTCCCAGCTGTCCTGAAATGTCCACCAACGAGGGATCACCCCCGCGTATGCGGGGAAAAGCGCAGGGTCAGGTCATGGCGGGCTTTGCTTTTGGGATCACCCCCGCGTATGCGGGGAAAAGTAGTTCTTAGCTCGGAAAATCCACTCTGCCGGGGGATCACCCCCGCGTATGCGGGGAAAAGACGGAGTATCGGGCGCTTGTCACAGCCCACCAGGGATCACCCCCGCGTATGCGGGGAAAAGTGTTCATCGGTCAGGTCTGCATCGCACCGAAGGGGATCACCCCCGCGTGTGCGGGGAAAAGTTTGCGACCTGACAATAATCCGAGTACATCATGGGATCACCCCCGCGTATGCGGGGAAAAGACTAAAAAGATCCCATAGCATCGGCCATTTCAGTTGCATCCTGTGCCTGTTTCATTCAGTTTTGCATAGAGCCTCTGTGTCAGGCGGCAGTCGGGCAGGGCCCTGTGCTCCACCCTGTCTGCCAGCCCAAAATACCGTACCAGTGTGAGCAGCTTAAAGTTGGCAACGCCTATCACCTTCCGCCGCGCAGGCGGGGCGGGCAGTTGGTCATGGTCAGAACTACGATGGCTCCTCACCCGCTTCCCGGTCAAAGTAATTGATGCCGTTTGACACCGCACCGACCTTATTATCCCAGAGGTAAACCACATCCGGCTCTTCCGTCTGTTCCTCCTCGGTCAGCAGCAGCCAGCGGATGTCGTGGACCATCCGTTCTAGAATATGATGCTCCACCATAGCATCCCGGACACGGCGGCGCACGACGGCAGGCAGTTCCTCCGGGGCCTGCGCCGCCACCTCAAATGCGATTGGGATGGTCACCTCCGCCTTGTACAGGTCGGCAATGTCGTACACGAAAGAGCACTCATGCCCGACGTGCACGAATCCCAGTCCCGGCGCACACCCCAGCGCCACAATGACCGCATGGGCCAGCCCGTACAGGCAGGCATGCACGGTGGGTCACACGGGTGCCGGGGCCGAGCAGCAGCACCGAAATGCCCGCCGCCGGGATCTGAACGATACCCTTTTCATCCGTCACCGTGATGGCACCGTCCTGACGGCCCAGCGTGCAGTGTTCCAGGTACAGAAAGGTCATCCGGTCCCGGACCTGCGGCAGCGCCTGCAGATCAGGGCGGATCATGCCCGGCACATCATCCATGGCTGCTTCCTCCGTGCAGGATGGTCATCAGGCCAAGGCCGTAGGCTTTGCCGCGGCCAATGCCCTGACACAGCATCTCCCGGAACGCTTCCGGGTCGGTCACCTGCAGGATGCCCTCATAGGTCACCGCCAGCAATGTGACCGGCCGCTTTCCGTTCTTCCGGAAGTGACAGGTCTGTTTCCGGGTCACCTGAAAAGCGCCCTCCGTCAGGGCAAAGCCGTGCTTCCCGGCCTGCTCCAGCAGCCACTGTTCCTGCTCCGCTTCCAGATAGCAGGGCTTCAGGGCACCCCGCGCCAGCGGGTCCGCCGGGTCTTTCCGGGTGCGGGTCGGATTTGCCGTCAGACGGAACTGCCAGCAGCTGCCCGGGGTCACCCGTTCCAGCAGCGGCTCGTAGCGGCGCGTTTCCGGTGCGGCACCCGTCCCGAACTGCGCACACAGTCCGGTCAGATCGGGGAGCTCCTCGCTGAGCAGCAGCAGATACAGTTTTCCGTTCAGGCTGTCCAGCCGCCACAGCCTGCGGCGTCGTTCGCCGGAGAACGAGTTTTCCACCGCGCCGTGGAACTTCTGTGGAGAAGTCAGCGCGATCATGGTACTGCGGCGGGTGGGGTCAAGTTCTGCGCGGGACAAATACATTGCATCTCACCTCAATTCTGCAATTCCGCCATGGGGTCGTGCTCCGTCGGTTCCGGCATTTCCGGCCGGTCCAGCCGCCATTCCCGCACCGGGCGGAACCCGTACTGTCGGTGCACCGGGCTGAAGGACACCGGCAGATCCTGCCGGGGCACTGCCGCAGGGTCTGCCGGGTCGGCGTCGGCCACGATGCGCAGCTTCCATGTTTCCGGTTTTCGTCCCTGCATGGGTTCCGTCCGGAGGACGTCCAGCAGGCTCCCCTGCCGGATGCCCAGACAGAGCGGCAGGGTGGGCGGGCAGGAGCGCCGCCCCAGATACAGCGGGTAGACCGGGTGCCGCAGAGCCGCTTCCAGCTCCCGCAGCAGAGCTTCGTCCCCGCTTTCCAGCCCTGCCAGAAAAACGGCGTCCTGCAGATAGTGGCGGTAGGTCACATAGGAGGTGTCCCGACTTTTGGCGGTGTGAAAATCCACCAGCAGGCTGCCCTCCTGATCCGCCCGCACGGCAAAGCGCAGGCCGTTCAGCCGGGCAAGGCCCTCCGTGTCGTCCCGGCGCAGCCCCAGCGCCGCCGCCAACAGGCCGACCACACCGCTCTTGGTGGGTTCCCGGTCGGTCTTGCGGGTCTCAAACTTGGAGTCCGAACCCCAGGACTGCAGGGGTGCAGCCAGCCGAAGCAATAAGGTCGCCATGGTCACACCTCATTCCCGGACAGCTTCTCCTCTACGGCCTTTTCCAGTACCGCCAGCATGGTGTTCAGCGGCATGGGCTGTGCCAGTTCTTCCAGCCCGGTACCCACCGTAAAGCTCTGCTCCGGTGCCTCTGCAAAGGTATTGTAGAGTTCCTTCGCATACTGTTTCAGCGCCATCTTGGACGGTTCTGCATAGCCTTCTTCGCTCTTGCGCACCGGCTTTTCAAAGGCACCGCAGAGGTTCACCGGCTGGTCCTGCCGCAGGGTGACGTAAACGGCATCCGGCAGGGTGCGGTTGGCAAAGCTGTTCTGCTTGCCGGTGGGCATGGAGCGGATGAACGCCTCACCGAACGCCCGGACCGTCTGTGCCGCCTGCTCTGCGCCCAGCGTGCGCACCAGCTCCAGAACATTGACCGTCGCATAGCGGTACAGGGTGGCAGAATTGTATTCCACCGTGCCCAGATGCCCGGCACCGGTGTTGTCCTCCGGGGCACAGTCGTCCACGGCGGTGAAATAGTCGAACTCGTTCTGCACGGTGTGGGTAGAGATGCTGTGGGCCACCTGTGCGGCAGCGTCGTAGTTCAGCGACGGGTCATCTGCCACCATGCGGCCAAACAGCGCCATGTCCGCAGAGGGAGCCTCTTTCAGGGCTTCCTTGTACTGCTTTTTGTCCTTGCAGCCTTCTACAGCCAGCTCTGCCAATGCCTTTGCCTGTGCCGTACTCATGAAAAACAGCGCTTTTGTGCCCTTGTCATCGCTCTTGATGCCTGCATCTGCAATGACCTTCTGGGCCAGTTTGAGGGCATCCTTGTCCGGAGCAAGGGCTTTGATCTGCTTTGCCACCAGATCGGTGCCCTTCTTGGTGCGGTAACCGGTCTCAACTGCATCGCTCATCTCCCCGGTGATCATCACGCGCATGGCGTGCTTCCA
>ERZ825670.3441-NODE-3441-length-13411-cov-2.745283_pt1 | contig 13411 bp, 9 predicted proteins | sample MGYA00519929_ERZ825670 | MGnify/ENA primary metagenome ERZ825670 (study PRJEB31778, sample SAMEA3449207) | human gut metagenome | biome: human gut; feature: human-associated habitat; material: faeces | place: United Kingdom | collected 2010/2012 ...
AAGGAGGTCAACGCCGAGTGCCGGATTCAAATCGAGCTCGCCCTTCTCGATTTTGTGGGCATATGTTGCGTCGGACTCCTTCTGCACGACCCAACGCTCCTGCCCGCGCAGAATCTGCATGATAGCCGTCAGAAGGGCATGTGATCCCAAATTCGCAAGTTCGTCGGCAAGCACAGGAAGAGTCTTCTCCCCCACGTCGAGCGTCCGGCATACGCAGAAAGGACCGGTGTCGAGGCCTTCCTCCATGCGCATGATGCACACGCCCGTCTCCTCGTCGTCGGCGAGGATTGCGTGCTCGACTGGAGCCGCACCCCTCCAGCGAGGCAGAAGCGAGGCGTGCACGTTCAGGCAATGATACGTAGGGCACTCGAGAACATCGACAGGCAGGATCATACCGTATGCCGCAACGATGATGAAGTCGGGCCGATATTGCTCGAGCGTGGCGATAGCCTCGGGGTCTTTGAAGGTCGTCGGCTGCTCGACAGGAATACCGAGGCTCATCGCGGTTTCCTTCACGGGAGATGCGACGAGCTTTTTGCCCCGTCCGCGAACCGCATCGGGACGCGTGTACACGGCGACGACGTTATAGTGCTGCGAGAGATCCTCAAGGATGGTTGCCGCGAAGTTCGGCGTGCCCATGAAGACGATGCGCATTCAATCCACCTCGATGGAGGTGTCGCCCGGCTTGGCGCCCTTCTTGCGCGCCTCATCGTAGGCTTCGAGCGCGCGGATGCGCGTCAGGGGGTCGCACGACTCGAAAAGCGTGCGTCCGTTCAAGTGATCGATCTCATGCTGAAGACAACGCCCGAGAAGGCCATCGCCTTCGATTTCCCACATCTCTCCGTCGAGGTCGTAGTAACGAACGCGGGCCCAGGGCTTGCGGGAAACAGGAACGGTGATGCCGGGGCAGGACAGGCAGCCCTCGCCCTGCGTTTCGGGCTCGCCTTTGAGCTCCATAATCTCAGGGTTGACCAAAACGATGGGATTTTGCTCATTGGAGTCGTCAACATCGATGACGACCAGGCGTTTCGTCACGCCGACCTGGGGAGCTGCAATTCCGCAACCGTTGTTGTTGTACATAGCTCGCGCCATCTGCTTGGCGAGCTTTTTCAAGCTGTGGTCGCCCGGCGTGCACGGCTCGCACACCTGGCGAAGAAGCGGGTCGGGGGAAATAACGATAATGACCACTGGCAACACGTCCTTTATTCGATTGACATGCGGGCGCGCCGATAGAGCGCGCCCGACTATTTCGCTTGCGACATTGTGGCAAGCACGCCCGCGCCTGTCCACCCAAAGTGCCAGGTTGAGCGGGAAACGAACACAAATCTGCGGAATGCGGGCCCGCATGGGCCCAAAACGCACCTACGCGTTCGGCGTCTCGCTTTGCTTCGGGGCATTGGGGTCGTCGGTCACGATCTCCTTGATCGACGCCGCAAGGCCGGCGATTCCCTGAATATCGGAGGGGATGATGAGCTTGGTTGCGCGGCCATTCGCGACGCACTTCAGGGCCTCGTATGCCTGAAGCGTCAAAACGGCATTGTCGGCACCCGCCTCGCGCACCATCGCGATGCCCTCTGCGGTTGCGCGCTGGACGTTGCGAATCGCCTCGGCCTCACCTTCTGCCTCGCGGATCTGCTTTTCCTTCTCAGCTTCCGCAGCAAGAATGATCGCCTGCTTTTCTGCTTCGGCGGAGAGGATCTGCGCCTGCTTCTCGCCCTCGGCGACCGTGATGGCGCTCTGCTTCTGGCCCTCCGCCAAAAGAACTGCCTCGCGCTTCTCTCGCTCGGCCTTCATCTGCTTCTCCATCGCCTGCTGGATGGCGGCGGGCGGCGTGATGTTCTTCACCTCGACGCGGTTGACCTTGATGCCCCACGCGTCGGTCGCCTCGTCGAGGATGGAACGCATCTTCGCGTTGATGGTGTCGCGGGAAACGAGCGTCGTATCAAGGTCGAGCTCGCCGATGATGTTGCGGATCGTGGTGGCGGAGAGGTTCTCGATCGCGACAATGGGGTTTTCCACGCCGTAGCAAAAGAGCTTCGGGTCGAGAATCTTGAAGAAGACGACCGTGTCGATCGAAATTGTGACGTTGTCCTTCGTGATGACGGGCTGCGGCGGGAAGTCCGCGACCTGCTCTTTGAGCGACAGACGCTTGGCGACCGCCTCAATGAACGGGACCTTCAGGTGCAGGCCGACGCCCCACGTGGTCTTGTATGCGCCGAGGCGGGTGATGACGTAGGCCTGCGCCTGCGGCACGATGCGGATGTTGCGCACGAGGATGACGAGCGCGATCACGATGATTCCGTAAATGACGAATTGCATGGAAGTTCCTCCTTATTCATTTGCGTCTGCACGCACGCAGACGGGGGTGACGATGAGCTTGACGCCTTCGATGCGCAGCACGGTGGCGGTCGTTCCGGCGGCAATGGCGATGTCGCCCTGCGCGCGTGCGGTCCAGACCTTGCCGCCGACGGTCACGGCGCCGTGACCGGTCAGATTGTCAATGTCCTCGGTGACGAGGCATTCCTGCCCGATGAGCATATCGGCGTTGGTCGGCTGCGTGCGGCCGTTGATATATTTTTTCACCAGAGGCCGCGTCACGGCAAAGGCCGCGATCGAGATGACGAAAAACCACACGAGCTGCAGCCACAGCGGCGCGTGGAACATGGCGGCAATGAGCGCGGCGAGCGCACCCACGGCAAACCAGATCGTGACGAGACCTGCGGTCAGCCCCTCAATGACCAGAAAGATCACGATCAGACCGATCCAGATGGCCGGCATGGTGAAGGGGATTCCGGCAATGACCATAGAAAAACCTCCTGTGCAAGCGGTGGAAATATGCGGTGCGGCAATGCTTTGCCATGAAAATATCATACCGTATTTACCCTTTAAAAGCAAGAAAAACCCCCGCAAACCGACGCATGAAATTTCCGGACAGTTTTCCTCTTTACTTTCTTAAACAATTAGAGTAAAATAGTGTCCGTGAAAAAATGATCCCACCTGCAATATAACTGATGAGAAACAAGGAGCGCATATGAATAAACAGCATAAAAAGCCGCGCTGCGATGACATGTACCGTGCCATCCTGACGCTGAAAACGGTCGAGGAGTGCAAGCAGTTTTTTGATGACCTGTGCACGGTCACGGAGCTGCAGGCCATGGAGCAGCGCTATCAGGTGGCGCAGTATCTCGACTCCGGCCTGATCTACAACGACATCCTCGAAAAAACCGGCGCCTCGAGCGCGACGATTAGCCGCGTCAACCGCAGCCTGCAGTATGGCAACGGCGGTTATGAGATCGTGTTTGCCCGGCTCAGGGAGCTGGCGGAGAAAGCTTCGGAGGAGCAGGCGTGAGCGCCTATGGCGCCCTTGCCGCGTGGTACGATGCGCTGACCCGCGACGTGGATTATGCCGCGTTCGCAGACTTCTATGAGCAGTGTTTCCAGCAGGGGCGCGGTGAGAGCCATACCCTGCTGGATTTTTGCTGCGGCACGGGCACGCTCACGCGCCTCATGGCCGCGCGCGGCTATGAGATGATCGCGACCGACGGCTCGCCCGATATGCTCATGCAGGCGCAGGCACACAATGCAGATTTGCCGCCGGACGCTGTCGCGCCGCTGCTGCTGTGTCAGGAGGCGTCCGAGCTTGATCTCTACGGCACGGTCGACGCGGCCTACTGCTCGCTCGACGGCATCGACTACCTGCCGCCGGAGGAGCTGCCGGAGGTGCTGCACCGGCTGCACCTGTTCGTGCGCCCGGGCGGGATGCTGATCCTGGACATCCGCGACCCGGCGTCGTTCCGCGCGCTCGACGGCGGCACGTTCGTCGACGAGACGGACGATGTCCTGTGTCTTTGGCGGAGTTTGACGCGGCGGCGCAGACCATGCACTACGGCATGGATCTGTTTACGCGCGCGGGCGAGCTCTGGTCGCGTGCGTCTGAGGAGCACATTGAGTATGCGCATACGCCCGAGCTGCTCACGCGGCTGCTCACAGAGGCGGGCTTTCTCGATGTGACCGTCCGGCGCGACGGTCCGCAGGCAGATGCCGGACGGGTGTTCCTCACGGCGATGCGCAGTCTGGAATACGGCAGCGAAACCATGGAAAGCACAAACCCTGTTGGATAATTTTTCGAGGTGAATATAATGGATGAGATCATCCGCGCCGTCTCGAAAGACGGCTTTGCAAAAATTTCGGTCGTCACCGCACGCGATGCGGTGCAGCGTGCCAACGTCATTCATCACTGCAGCCCGACGGCCATCGCCGCCCTCGGCCGCAGCCTGTGCGCCGCGTCCATGCTCGGCGACCTGCTCAAGGAGGAAAACGGCACGGTCACGCTGCGCATCAACGGCGGCGGCGGTCTCGGCACGATCGTTGCGGTGTCGGACTGCGACGGCAACGTCCGCGGCATGGCGGCAAACCCCACGTTCGACCTGCCCACGCGCCCGGACGGAAAGCTCGATGTCGGCGGTGCGGTCGGCAAGGACGGCATGCTCACCGTCAGCCGGGACATCGGCCTGCGCGAGCCGTATGTCGGCAGCACGGAGCTCGTCAGCGGTGAGATCGCGGAGGATCTGTCCGCCTATCTCGTCGAGAGTGAGCAGATCGCCGCGGCCTGCGGCCTCGGCGTGCTCGTCGATACCGACCACAGCGTCAAGGCGGCCGGCGGCTTTCTCGTGCAGCTCATGCCCGGCGCGCCGGAGGAGCTGATTGGGAAGCTGGAGGACAACATTTTCATGATGGACCAGCTCACGACCATTCTCGACGAGGACGGAGCGGACGCCATCATCGCGCAGGTCATGCGCGATCTTGCGCCCGAGATTGTCCTGCGCCACCCGATGACCTACCGCTGCGCGTGCTCGCGTGCGCGTGTGGAGCAGGCGCTGCGCCAGTGCGGAGCGGATGAGCTGCGCGCGATGATCGCCGAGGGCGAGGATACGCGCGTGCACTGCCAGTTTTGCGACACGGAATATGTATTTACGCCGGCAGATCTGCAGACGCTGCTGGACGCCGAAAACCCTGACGCCGCAACGGATTGAACCGTGTTTGGGGCGGCGCTGCCGCCCCAGACATGCACAATTGCCGAAAAAATTACCGAAAATCTATTGACAATTGTGTGCCCGTCTTGTATAATGAGCAAGCTGCGAAACGGGAGCATAGCTCAGCCGGGAGAGCACTTGCCTTACAAGCAAGGGGTCACAGGTTCGAGCCCTGTTGTTCCCACCAGTTTTTTTAATTTCATACGCCTCTGTAGCTCAGTTGGTAGAGCAGGGGACTGAAAATCCCCGTGTCGTTGGTTCGATTCCGACCGGAGGCACCATTTTGCGGGCATAGCTCATTTGGCAGAGCGCCACCTTGCCAAGGTGGAGGTAGCGAGTTCGAATCTCGTTGCCCGCTCCAATTTTTTGGCGCCATAGCCAAGTGGTAAGGCATGGGACTGCAAATCCTTGACCCCCGGTTCAAATCCGGGTGGCGCCTCCAGAAAAAGAGACACGTGAGAGCGTGTCTCTTTTTTTGGAGGCGCCGATGGCGTTCCTTCCAATACCGCAATGTCCACCCACCGGTCAGACCGGCGGATGGGCATTTTTTGTGCATAGACCCCGGCTGAGCGGCTGCGGCAGACCGGCGCGGCGCGGTGCAGACCCTCGCCGAGGCGTGCGATTTGACAACGGATGCGTATTTGTGTATAATCACTACAAAATCAAAGATTTTTTGTGAATTCTGTCCTCCGCCATTCGGAGACAGGGAGGAAAGCAACGTGACATACACTGTGGACGACAAGATGAAGACGCTCCTCGCCGCGCCGGAGGCGGTCGCGGTCCTCGAGCGGTTTTTCCCCAAGATCCTGAAAAATCCCGCGCTGCAGATGACCGCCGCCATGACGCTGCGGCAGGTGGCCGGGTTTGCGCAGTCGGGGCTGACGGCGGAATCGCTCGCGGAGATCGACGCACAGCTGCGCGCGCTCCCGTCGTCTGAAGGCTGAACATATTTCGTGCCCCCGGTTTGTGCCGGGGGTCGTCTGCTGTCGGGACACCGATGACGCATTTTGAAAAGAACCGAGGTCATCTTATGGATAACACGTTACCGCCGCTCAAGCGCATCGCCGCCATCCACGACCTGTCCGGGCTCGGCAAGTGTTCGCTGACTGTGGCGCTGCCGGTCATCTCGGCCACCGGTGTCGAGTGCGCGTGCATCCCGACGGCCGTGCTCAGCACGCACACGGGGGAGTTTACCGGCTGGACGTTTCGCGATCTGTCGGATGATATGCTGCCCATCGCGCGCCACTGGCAGCGCGAGGGCGTGCGCATCGACGGCATCTACTCCGGCTATCTGGCCTCACCGGAACAGGCGGAGCTGCTCGCACAGACGATCGACTGCATCGCAGCGCCCGACACGCTCGTCATCGTCGACCCGGTCATGGCGGACAACGGCATCTATTACTCGCAGATCGATGACCGGATGTGCGCCGCGTTTCGCCGCCTGCTCTCGCGGGCGGACGTGATCACGCCGAACATCACGGAGGCGGCGCTGCTGGCGGGGCTGCCGTATGAGCCGGGCACGCACAGCGACGCCTATCTCGCGCAGCTGTTCCGGGCACTCGGTGCGCTCGGCGCCGGCGTTGTGACGGTGACCGGCGTGCGCCCGCAGCCGGATGTGATCGGCAACGTCGCCTGCGACTGCCGCACGGGGGAGATGTATGCGAGTATGCGCCCGGCACATCCGGGGCTGTTTTACGGCACGGGCGATGTGTTCGCCTCCGCGCTGGCAGGGCTGCTCGTGCGCGGCGCACCGCTGAGTGATGCGCTCGAGACAGCCACCGCGCTCACGGATGAAAGCATCTGCCGCTCGCTCTGGCGCGACACGCCGCGCCACTTCGGCGTGGATTTTGAGGGCGCGCTTCCGGCGTACATCCGCCGCGTGGAGAAGATCTTTGGAACATGAAAAAGTTACAAAATTCGACCTGAAAGGGCGCGGTTTCGCCCTGGCAGGTCGATTTTTGTTACTGTTTTTCAATATGATTTTCTTCAAATATGTTACCCACGTAACCTGATACATGAAATTACCAATTGGAAAATCCTTTCCGCTGGATCACAAAATGCTGCGAATATCACGAGAATACCTGCACACAAGCGCGAAAGTGTGGGGAAAAACCCTTAAAAAACGCGGAAAATTCCATTTTCGCGGTTGACATCGTGTTATGGATATCGTATGATACAAAAGAATCCATAATTGTTTATGTTAACTTCGCGCAGGTATGCCCAAACAGGATGCAAAAGATTATTTTGTTACTCTTTTTTAACCGCTTGTGTAACCGGTTCTGATTGGACGCGCAGAGAGATTCCGGACGGGGGGAAGCCGTCTGATGAGGGGCTGGGGTATGAAGAAATCGTTTATGGAACGCATGGCGGCGTTCATCGTGGATAAGCGCCGGCTGTTCGTGGTGCTGTTTGCCGTGGCGTGCGTGCTGTCGGTATTCTCGGTGAGCAAGACGGACGTCAACAACGAGCTGACCGACTATCTGCCGGATTCCACGCAGACACGTCAGGGCCTGGAGATCATGAACCGCGAGTTCATTACATACGGAGACGCCAAGGTCATGGTGTCCAACGTGACATTCACGCAGGCGGAAGAGCTTGCCGAGATGCTGCGCGGGGTAGACGGCGTCAAGAGTGTGGAGTTTGAAAAGGACACGCAGCACTACAACAGTGCCTCGGCGCTGTTTGTGGTCACGTTTGACGGGGAAAAGCTTGACGAGATCAGCATTCAGGGCGTGAAAAACGTCCGCGCTGCGCTCGACGGCTATGATACCTATATTACAACGGAGATCGGCAACCCGACCGGCGAGATCCTCGAGCGGGAGATGCGCATCGTGCTCATCATCCTCATGTGCTCGATCTTTGTGGTGCTTTTGCTCACGAGCCATACATATGCCGAGGTGCCGGTGCTGATCATCACCTTTGCCGTGGCCGTCTGGGTCAACAAGGGCACGAACTACTGGTTCCACGAGGTCTCGTTTATCACAAACTCCATCGCGGCGGTGCTGCAGCTCGGTCTCGGCATCGACTACGCGATCATCATGTGCCACCACTACACGGAGGAACGCGAGCGTATGGAGCCGCGCGAGGCGACCATCCGCGCGCTCACGCTGGCCATTCCGGAGATCTCGGCCTCGAGCCTGACGACGATCTCGGGTCTGCTTGCGCTCTCGTTCATGAAGATCAAGATCGGCGAGGATATGAGTCTGGTGCTCATCAAGGCGATCCTGTTTCTGATGCTGACGGTATTCTTCCTGATGCCGGCGCTGATCATGTACATGAGCCCGTGGATCGACAAGACGCACCACCGGCAGTTTCTGCCGCGCATCGACGCGCTCGGCCGCTTTGCGATCCGCAGCCGTTACATCGTGCCGCCGATCTTCCTGGTCATCATCATTGCGGGCTTCGTGCTCAGCAGCAAGTGCCCGTATGTGTTCGGCTACAGCACGCTCGACACCATCAAGCAAAACGACTACAAGATCGCCGAAAAGAAGATCAACGCCACCTTCGGCGAGACGAACCAGGTCGCGCTCATATTCCCGTTTACGGACTATGAGAGCGAGGCGAGCCTGCTCGACGATCTCAAGGAGCTCAAGGGCGTGGACCGCGTGCAGGCGCTCGCAAACGAGGAGGCCAAGGACGGCTACATGGTCACCGACTCGCTCACGCCGCGCAAGTTTGCCGAGCTCACGGATATCGACATCGGCGTGTCGCGCGCGCTCTACACGGCCTACTGTACCGCGAACGACGACTATACGAAGGCCCTCGGCCAGCTCGTGGATCTGAGCAACATCGACAATTGCTCCGTGCCGCTGATTGAGATGTTCAAGTTCCTGTACGAGCAGCGCGACATCTATCGCTCGAAGATCGCGGCCTCGACCATGAAAGACCTCGAGGAGATGTACGACCGCCTGATCGACGGCGAAAAGCAGCTGCACTCCGAGAAATATTCGCGCATGATCCTCTATCTCAATCTTCCGGTCGAGAGCGAGGAGACCTATGATTATCTGACGGTCATCAAGGGCGTCGTCGGCAAATATTATAATGAGTCCTATTTCGTCGGCGAGACGGCAAAGGACAAGGATTTCTCCGACGCCTTCAGCACCGACAACACGCTCATCAGCATTCTCACGCTCGTGTTTGTCATCCTGGTGCTGCTGCTGACGTTTAAGTCGGTCGCGCTGCCGCTGCTGCTGATCCTCGTGATCCAGGGCAGTGTGTGGATCAACTTCTCGTTCCCGACGATCTTGCATAACAACCTGTATTTTCTGGCGTATCTGATCGTCAGCGCCATCATGATGGGCGCAAACATCGACTACGCCATCGTCATCTCGAGCCGGTATCTCCGGCTCAAAGAGGAGATGCCCTATAAGGAGGCCATGATCGAGGCGCTCAATCAGGCGTTCCCGACGGTCGTCACCTCCGGCACCATCCTCGCTACCGCCGGCATGTCCATCGGCTTTTTGTCCTCGGAGAATACGGTCGCGTCCATCGGCGTCTGCCTCGGCCGCGGCACACTGCTGTCGATGGTTCTGGTCATGTGCGTTCTGCCGCAGATCCTGCTGCTGGGCGACTCACTGGTGGAGAAAACTTCGTTTACAATTGGCCTGCATCCCGCGACGCAGCAGCTGCATGGGGCCATGCGTGTCAACGGACACGTTCGCGGATATATCAATGGCTACGTCGATGCCGAGATCCATGGCCGTGTCAACGGTACGGTCAGCGCATCGATCGATATCGGAGATGTGCAGATGGAGGAGCTGCCGGCACACGTTGCACCGCCGGCGCAGCTGCACAGTGAGGAGGGTTCCGATGAAGAAACATAACGTTCGCCGTCTTCTGGTGCTGGTGCTGGTGGTGGCGCTGTGCCTGCTGTGCGGTGCGGCTGCCCAGCCCAACCCCAAGGAGATCCACATCTACTCTGCCGATGACTTTGTGCAGCTGAGCAAAAGCTGCAAGCTCGACACGTACTCGCAGGGCAAGACGGTCTATCTGGACAACGATGTGGACCTGAGCGGGTCGGACTTTGTGCCGATCCCGACCTTCGGCGGCACGTTCGAGGGGCAGGGCCACACGGTCAGCGGGCTGGAGCTCTCGGGCGATGCGTCGCACATGGGCCTGTTTCGCTATGTGCAGGCAGTCGGCACGGTGCGTGATCTGAAAGTCACGGGCAACATCGACGCCGCCGGCACGCTCAACGAGATCGGCGCCATCGTCGGCACGAACTACGGCACGATCTCCGGCTGCTCGTTCAGCGGTACGATCTCCGGCCAGAACAATGTCGGCGGCATTGCCGGTACGAACGAAGGCAGCGGCATGATCTACAACTGCAAGACCGAGGGCTCGGTCGAGGGCGACCACTATGTGGGCGGCATCGTCGGACAGAACGTCGGCACGATCTCCTACTGCTCGAACACCACGGGCGTGAATGTCAGCGCCAGCGAGGCCGTGGACAATGTGGAGGATCTCGACTCCCTGACGCTCCCGACCGCGTCCGACGACGATGACGACGACATCCCGAAGAAGGCCAATACCTCCACGGACGTGGGCGGTATCTGCGGCTTCTCGTCCGGCGTCATCATCGGCTGCACGAACTGGGGCGGCGTCGGCTTTGAGCACGTCGGCTACAACATCGGCGGCATCGTCGGCCGCCAGAGCGGTCTGGTCTCCGGCTGCACGAACTGGGGCACCGCCTCCGGCCGTAAGGACGTCGGCGGCATCTGCGGCCAGATGGAGCCGTTTATCACGCTCGATGTCGAGTCCGGCTCGATCGGCGCGATGGCCAAGGAGCTCAACACGCTCCACGGCCTGATGGATACACTGCTCAATCACACTGGCTCCGCGACCGCGTCGCTGGCCGCCACGCTCGGCGTGCTCAGCGACAGCGCCGCACACGCCACGGAGAGCGCGCGCTATGTGGCAGAGCGCACCACGGACTATGTCGACAGCACGGTCTCCACCGTCAACGAGGTGTTCATCCGCATCAACACGGCGGAGAAGATGCTCGCGCCCGCGATCACGGAGTTTTCCACGGCTGCCGTGTCGCTCGACAAGGCGATCAACTACTTCAGCAAGGGCTTTGACTATCTCGACATCGTCGATGAGATGACAGAGGCCGACAAGACGGCCTTTAAGGATGCGGCCAAGGATCTGAGCGTTTCGTCCGACCAGCTCAACGCGGCCATGGACTACTGCGCATGGCTCATGAAGGTCATGGATAACTCCTATGGCACGGGCTCTTACGATCTGCTTGCCAGCCGTCCGGATAACTGGCAGCAGATGTCCGATAAGTACGGGTATGAGTATAACCCGGACAATCTCGGCACGTATGAGGCGCAGCGTGACGCGATGCTCAAGGGCGCGGGCGACGCTGCCAGAGCCATCGGCGCGATCTCCGGCGATATCTCGACGATGACGAAGATCATCAACACCTACTACCTCACCGAGGACTCCACCGGCAATACCCGTCTGGACTACATGAGCGCCGCGTTCAAAAATGCGTTTGATGCGCTCAAGTCCTCCAGCGGCAACTTCTCGACCGGTATGAGCTATCTCGATCAGGTCACGAAATACCTCGCCAGCAACGATCCGCTCAAAATGCCCGAGATCAGCAGCGATTACCGCACCGCGATGGAGCAGATGTTTGACGACCTCGGCAGCATCTCGGCCGGACTCTCGCGCCTGAGCGTGGAGACCGCGAGCTACAGCGCCCAGATCATCAGCGACATGAAGGCCGTCAACGATCAGTTCAACGTCGTCATGATGCGCCTGTGCGACATTCTGGAGCTTGCCCTGAGCAAGGACAAGGACGACATCATTCAGGACGTCTCGGAGGAGGAGCTTGCGAGTACGACCGACGGCAAGGTCTATAACTGCGATAACTACGGCAAGGTCGACGGCGATGTCAATGTCGGCGGCGTGGCCGGCACGATGGGCATCGAGTATGACTACGATCCCGAGAGCGACTCCAACATTATCAAGGACGCTACGCTTACGGCCAAGTACTTTACCAAGTGCGTGCTGGTCGACAGCAGAAACTACGGCAATGCCACCTCGCGCAAAAACTGCGTCGGCGCGGTCTGCGGTTATGCCGATCTCGGCGTCATCAGCGGCTGCGAGGGCTACGGCACGGCCGAGAGCACGGCAGGCGATTATGTCGGCGGTGTCGTCGGCCAGTCGAAGGGCTCCGTGCGCAACAGCTTTGCCAAGTGCGGGCTGACCGGCCGCAACTATATCGGCGGCGTTGCGGGCTACGGCATGAACGTCAGCGGCTGCAACACGCTCGTCAACCTCAACGGCTCCGGCAACTGCGTCGGCACGATCGCCGGTGAGATCGACAAGGACGGCAGCGCGGCTGATAACTACTTCGTCCACGAGACGGAGGCCGGCATCGACGGCATCAGCTACGCCGGCAAGGCCGAGGGCATGAGCTATGAGGCCTTCATGGCGCGCGACGGGATCCCGGCGGAGTTCTCCAGCTTTGCCGTCACGTTCACGGCCAACGGCGAGACGGTCAAGACGATCACGTTCGCCTACGGCGGCTCGATCGATGAATCGCAGATCCCCGACTGCCCGACGGTGGAGGGCAACTATGGCTCGTGGCCGGAGCATGACTACAGTCATCTGACCTTCGATCTCGAGGTCAAGGCGGAGTATACCGCCGTCTCGACGGTCGTGGCCGGTGATCTGTATGCCGACAACAGCCGCACGCCGATCGTGCTGGCTGAGGGCGTCTTTGACCCGGCAACGGACGTGCACGTCACGTCGCCCGATGCCGAGGGGCCGACGCTGCGCGGCAACCAGCAGCTGTACATGAAGTATCGCGTCGAGGTGCTCAACGACACCATTGACGACGACGCGGACAACACCGTCTCCCTGCGTGTCTACGCGCCGGACACCGGTGCAAACTACACGGTCTACACCCACCAGAACGGCACCTGGGCGAGCACGTCCAGCACCCGAGACGGCAGCTACCTCGTCTTTAAGACCATGGAGCGGGACCTGCAGTTTGCCGTGGTCAAGTCGCACCACAGCGCGCTGTTCTACATCCTCATCGTGCTCATCGTGCTGGCTGCGATCGTCACGGTGCTGCGCCTGCTGTACTACCGCAAGCTGAAAAAGGCGGTGGCAGCCGGAACGATGACCGAGGAAGAGGCCGCCACGCTGCGCAAGCGGGGCTGGCGGATGTGGCTGGCCGAGGAGCGCACGAAGCTGCAGGCCAAGCGTGCCGCCGCGCACGAGGCGAAGGAAGCCAAGCGCGCCGCCGCAGAGGCAGCCGCCGCAGAGGCGTTCCTGGAATCGCCCGAGTTGATGGAGGCCGACGCGCATGCCGCTGGCGGCAAGGACGCCGTCGACGGCGGCGGCATGGAGCCGCCGGAGCT
>ERZ825670.3443-NODE-3443-length-13401-cov-4.184250_pt1 | contig 13401 bp, 16 predicted proteins | sample MGYA00519929_ERZ825670 | MGnify/ENA primary metagenome ERZ825670 (study PRJEB31778, sample SAMEA3449207) | human gut metagenome | biome: human gut; feature: human-associated habitat; material: faeces | place: United Kingdom | collected 2010/2012 ...
TAAGGTCCGTCCCTTTTTCTCAAAAGTGAGAATTTTCCTCCGTCCCTTTTTCTCGTTTTCCGCCGGCCCCCTTTTCTCGTTTTCATCCGTCTCCCTTTTTCTCGCCGTCCACCTTTTTCTCGTTTTCATCTTTTTTCACCTAATAATCTCTTTGTTTTTCTCTACCATAAAAAGCAATTGAGTAAACTCCAGCAATGCCAACAATAGCATATATTGTTCTTGTAAGCCAAGCAACACTACCAAATAAAGTATCAACAAGATTAAAATTAAAAAATCCAATTAATCCCCAGTTAATAGCACCTATAATAACTAAAGTTAAAACAATAGCATCCAATGTTCTCACAGTAATTCCTCCCTTATATATAAAATTTTTCACTGTGCTTACTAATAATATGCTCATAAATTACACATATATTCATAAATTAAATTTTTTAATTGACTTTTATATATTTTATTCATATAATTCCACATGAACAGTACAACTTACTTTTTTTAACAATCTTACATATACTATAGTACATTTGGAATTAAGATGAATTATTGCCAATTAATAATCATTTAATTTTATATTCGCATAAAGTATAATTAAATTATACAAATGCGAAAGGAGGAGCTTTATGAAAATAGAAAAACTAAATGAAAATAAAATTAAAGTTACCTTTAACATAGACGATTTAGCCGAAAAAAATATAGATTTATATTCTTTTATGCATAACACACCAGAGACACAAGACTTATTTTGGGATATATTAAACGAAGCAGAAAAAGAATGTGGATTTAACGTAGATAACTCGATGATATATGTAGAAGCAACTACATCAGGAGGTGGTAACTTTAGTTTAATAGTCACAAAAACCAATGAAAAACCATCTTTACTATCAAGCATAAATCCAACATACAACAAAAAAAGTTTTAAATTAAAAAGAAAAATCGCTAGTATCAATACAATTCAAAACATCTATCAATTCGATTCATTTGACGATGTTTGCGAATATGCTCAAACTATTAATTTAAAAATAAATAACAATAATATTTTATACTCACTTGCAAATAAATATTATTTAAAATTATTTGCAATTCCATCAAATAACATTCTGGAATATGCTGTAATCTGCAAATCACCAGAATTATTAGAAGCAAGAATTATGGAATACGGAAAAGTAATAATTGAAAAAAATGCTCTACAAACAATCTCAAAATATTTTTGCAAGAAAAATAAAGCATCTAAATAAAATTATTAAAAAATTAGAGCAACAAAATTCTAACTTTTTCTTATTTTTTTCAAAAAAGTATTGCAGTTTTTTTTCATAAATAATATAATTTGGATATAGCAAAAGATAAAATTAAGGAGTGAGTATAATGTCAGTAGAAAATGCAGTTTATTTTGATACCGATAAACTAATTGAAGGAAGAACAGTTAAACTAACATATAAAGGAGTACTTGCTACACCTGAAACAAATGAAATATATGTACATTACGGTTTTGGATTATTGTGGGATAATCTACAAGAAGCCAAATTAAATAAAGTAAGCGATGACTGCTATGAAGCAGAAATTACACTTATCTCTTCTGATAGTTTGAATTTCTGTTTTAGAGATGATAAAAATAATTGGGACAACAACGAGGCTAAAAACTACACTTCTGAAATTTCAAAAGAAGATGTTACAGTTTCAAAAGTTGAAACAACTTCACTTGAAGTTCCAAAACTAAAAAAATCATATTTAATCGCTAAAAAACTTAAAATCACTTTTTACAAAATTATAACTTATCTTCCAAGAATGTTTAATGGTTCTTGGAAAAAAAGAAAAGTCGAAACAGATAACTAATTAAAAAGCTGGCTTATTCGCCAGCTTTTATTTTTACTACAGTAAAGTTGTATTAACCAAAAATAAAAACGAAAAATCAGGAGGTATTTATGAAAACAGTATTAGTAACAGGTGGTTCAAGAGGTATTGGAAAGGCTATTGTAAAAGAATTTGCAAAAAATAATTATAATGTGATTTTAAACTACAACAAATCTTATGAAGCTGCAAAAGAGGTAGAAAACGAATATAAAAACGTAAAAATTTTTAGAGCAGATGTTTCAAATCCAAAGGATGTTCAACAAATGATAGCTTTTGCAAATGAACAATTTGGAAAAATAGATATATTGGTAAATAATGCTGGGATCGGTTGCACTGGACTTTTGCAAGATTTATCTTATGATGAATGGCAAAATGTATTTAATGTAAATGTAAATGGTGTTTTCAATCTAACAAAACAAATCCTTCCAGAAATGATAGCAAATCACTCTGGTAAGATAATAAATATCTCATCAATCTGGGGAATGGTTGGAGCATCTTGTGAAGTAGCTTATTCAGCATCAAAAGCAGCTATAATCGGTTTTACAAAAGCGCTAGCTAAAGAAGTAGGTCCATCTGGTATAACGGTAAATTCAGTTGCTCCTGGCATCGTAATGACAGATATGGTAAGTGCTTACTCTGTTGAAGAATTTGACAATATAAGAAACCAAATTCCACTTGGAGAAATCGGTACAACAGAAGACATTGCAAATGCTGTATACTTTTTAGCATCCGACAAAGCTAACTACATTACAGGCCAAGTACTCTCTCCTAATGGTGGTTGGATAATATAAATTTATTAGGGATTGGCGAGGAAAAGTGGATGGAGGAAAATGAGAAAAAGGGACGGCGAGAAAAGGGGCCGGCGGAAAACGAGAAAAAGGGACGGAGGAAAATTCTCACTTTTGAGAATTTTCCTCCGTCCCTTTTTCTCGTTTTCCGCCGGCCCCTTTTCTCGCTTTCAATTTTAATCAACATTTTCAGCAGTAAGTTTTCTAAGAAGTGGAACATCTAAAGTACTTAAATAATAATCTGTATCAAAAAGAGCTTTAAAAAGTTCCTTTCCTCTTTTAAATTTTACTTTCTCTTTACGTATTTCTTTTACTTTTCTAATCTTATTTCCATATCCAAAAATAACTATAACTTGCATTATAATAACAATACCACCACTTATAAGTACAGGCAAAACATCACATTTATCAAAATAATACATATACCCTAAAATAGTTGCAATCGCTAAAGCCCACATCTTGGCTTTACCACTAAAAATAGCAACAATTGTGGCATCATTTATAGTGCCAATAAGATTCATCGTTGCAATAAGTATCTCACCTATTAGCATCACATATAAAACAATAGATTTTTCAGCAATACAAAGTATCAAAATAATACTTAAAACCTTATCAGCAACCGTATCCATAATACTTCCAAAAAGAGTTTGTGCTTTACAAGTTCTAGATATAAAACCATCTAATAAATCTGTAAAAAACAAAATCCCGACTATAATTAAGAAAGTAAGATATGATACTTTATTAATTAAAAAGGGCATTGCAAATGTAAAAACGCATCTAAATATTGTAAGGGCATTTACAAAGATTTTCACTCCTACTTTTCCCAATAAATTCAGTCCTCCTCGCATAAACTACATTAATCTTATTATAAATATAATAGAAAATATTGTCAATCTTACTTGAATTACTTTTTTCTATATAATATAATTTTTTTGGAAGGGGGATTTTTATGGCTAACTCGAAAATCATTATTGTCGAAGGTGCGCAAGGTGCTGGAAAAACAACCATTACTGACTTTATCAGAAATAACATTCCACACACCAACCTATACCGCCTAAACGGCACATCAGATAGTACTGCTTGCGGTAAGGCGAAAGCTCAGACAATGTACATAAATCTTTTAAATTATATGAAGACTTTGGAAAACGCAAGTATCAATCTATTATTTGATAGGACATTTTTTTCGGAAGAAGTTTACTGTAGATTAGGCTTCAAAGAATACTCTTTTACAGATGTATACGAAAAACTTTTAGAAACTCTTAATCAAATGGATTTTGATATTTATTATATAACACTCTACTTGCATGATGAAAACGAATATGAAAAACGTCTGCAAAGAGCTGATAAGGCAGATAATACCAAATATTCTCATTTTAACAAAGATAACAGCATAAACCAACAACGCACATATCTTGAGCTAGCAGACGAAGTCGCAACTAAATGCCCAAGAATTCATGTAATCAAACTTGATAATATGGAAACTTTAGAAAAAACTGAAGAGTTTTTAAAGGGATTACTTTCATAAAAAATCATTAAAACTTTTTACTACTTTGTTATCATATAAAAGTCTCTAAGAAAATATGATTTAGTTATTACAAGATATAAATCATATTTTGCTTAGAGGCTTTTTGTATATTTATTCATTTTTAATTGGTAAAATGATTAAATTTTTTATCTATTATCTGAACTCAAAAGCATTTATATTTTTTCTAAAAGTTTATAGTCTTGTTAGATAGACCATTCGCGTCATTTTTCTTGCTATAATTTTCAAGAGATGAAAGTTATAAAAGAGGTGATATAATGCTACTATCTGAAGCAGTTAAAGAAAGAATAAAATACTTTCTAGATAAAAAAGAAATGACACTTTGGGATTTATACAAATCATCTGGAGTACCCAAAGCTACAATATACGCATTTATGAATTCGGGCAAAGAAAATTTAGTAAAGCTAGATACCTTACTTCATTTATGCGAAGGACTTGGTATATCAATCAAGAAGTTTTTTGACGATCCAATTTTCGAAGATGTAGAGCAAGACTAAAGTAGAAAAATCCTTGGATAGATTAAGAAATTCTATCCAAGGACTTTTATTTTAATTCACAACCATTTATCTATAAAGCTATCAGGACAGCCAATATATAAGCCAATAAAATTTGCATACTTACTGCTGTAAAACTAAGTAACCCGTTTTTCAATTCCTTTCCCATGGTAGCAATAGCAGCAAAGCAAGGAGCACTAAATAGATTAAATGCTACAAAAGCATAACTGGTTTTAGAGCTAAAAAATTCAAAAGGACTTCCTGGTGAAAATATTTCAGACAGATTTTTGGCATCCCCCATTAGTCCAGATATTATCTGCATAGATGATATTACTTGCTCTTTTGCAATTATTCCCTGTATTGCCGAAACAGTTGCTTCCCAACTATTAATCTTTAAAATAGGATAAAATATCCAAGATATTTTTTTACCCCAAAATGCCATTATGCTTTCTTCAATATTAGTGCAGTATTTTATCTGCATTGAAAATGAAAGTAAAAACCAAACGATAAGTGAAGCCATAAATATTACAGTTCCAGCTTTTCTTAGAAAATCTTTTACTTTATCTAATACATCTTTTAAAACATATTTTAAACTTGGCAATTTATATTCTGGCAATTCCGATATGTATGACGAATCTTTAGACTTGCGAAATAATTTTTTTATAATTAGTGAACTAACTATTATAATTATTATTGATAAAATATAAAAACTAGTTGCAACAATAGCATAGTTATCTCTAAAGAAATAACTAGTGAAAATAACTATCATAGGAAGCTTAGCACTACATGGAATAAAAGGAGTTAAAACTGCTGTCACTTTTCTATCATATTCATTTTCCAAAATCCTCGAAGACATTATTCCTGGGACACTACACCCAGTTCCCAAAATAAATGGTATCAAAGCTTTTCCACTAAGTCCTATTTTTCTAAAAGTCTTATCTAGAAGAAATGATATTCTTGCCATATACCCTGTTGATTCTAAAAAAGAAATACATAAAAACAAAACTGCAAGTTGTGGTAAGAACGATACAACACTTCCTACTCCTGTAATTATTCCATCACAAACCATACTAATAATCCAATCAGAAACTTCAATTTGCCTCAAGAAATTTTCTATCACAATTTTCGAAAAATCGAAAAAGTCATTTATTAAATCACTAGCTTTATTTCCCACAAATCCAACGGATAAAAAATATACAAAAAACATTATTAGCACAAAAATAGGAAATGCTAAAAATTTATTGAGAAATATTTTATCCAAAATACTTGTAACATTTATTCTCTTTTTTGTATTTGTCACACACAAATCGCAAACTTGATCAATATACTGATACCTTTGAGTTATAATCAACTCATAAGTTTCTAAACCGTATTTATCTTCCAAGCTTAAAATATTCATATTGCTAACATTTTCTATAACAAGAAATCTGCTATTTCTTTGACTACCAAATCGTGCTTTATGTTCAGAAATCACAGTTTCAACATCACTAGAAAAAATTTGTTTCTTTGATACATTTCTTAGCCTTACATTTTTTATCATCGCTACCAATTCGTCGATTCCTTGATTTTTAATAGCAGACACAAAACAAGTATTTGCGCAAAAAACATTTTTAAATTTCTCTAAATCTATTTTCAATCCTTTATTTAAAAGCCTGTCTGCCATATTTAAAACGACAATTACATTAGTATCTAATTCCATAAGCATTGTAGTAAGATAGAGACCTCTTCTTATAGAAGTCGCATCTACAACATTTATTATTAAGTCTGGTTTATCATTTAACAAAAAATCTCGTGATACTTTTTCTTCCAATGTGTAAGGTGACAAAGAATATATACCTGGCAAATCTATAAGCTCAAAATCAGTTCCTTTAATTATCCCACTCTTTTGTTCCAAAGTTACTCCCGGCCAATTTCCTATCTTTTGATTCATACCAGTAAGTAAATTGAAAAGTGTAGTCTTACCACAATTTTGATTTCCAACAAGAGCAATTTTCATCTAAAAAATCACCTCCACCGAAATAAACCTACTATCAGCTTTTCGAATAGCCAATTCATATCCTCTAAGCTCAATACTAATCGGATCTCCAAGTGGAGCAATGTTCTTTAGACACACCTTCACACCTCGTGTTAACCCCATCTCTAGCAAATGTCTCTTAACATTCCTATCCGGTACATCCACACTAACAATCCTCGCACATCTATTTATCTTCAATTTATCTAAGGTCATAGTTCGTCTCCTAACTATAATATAAAATATCTATAATCAAAATATGTACGACCATGACATGCTATTACAAAAAAGTAACGAAAGAGCGAGAAAAGGGATAAGAAAAAGGGACGGAGGAAAATTCTCACCGTCCCTTTTTCTCATCCCTTTTCTCGCTCTCTCGTTACTTTTCAAGTACAATCTCGCCCATCTTTATAGCAGCAATTTCATACCCTAATTCAATATCATTCTTAACAGCCCCATGCTTCATAATAACATCCGCAATCCTAAGTTGTGTAGGTTCAATTTTCTCTGCAACGACAAAAGCGCTTCTATTTCCTTTTGCCCCTGCATGTGCAAAACCTCTAAGGCAGCCAAGAACAATAATATTTCCTTCTGCTACAATTTCAGCACCACCATTAACATCACCAAGTACAAGTATACTTCCTTCAAACTCAATTCTTTGTCCGGACCTAATCATACCTCTAAAAACTTTAGTTTGAGAGATTGTAGTATCTTGATTAAATATATTATCAATCGTTGCAAGTCCCATCTGCTTTGGTCTTTCAAACTTTATTTCCAACTCAGTTTTCTCAGAAATCATATTTTTAATTTCAGTTTCTTCGTCACTTAAAAACCTTCTACCTCTTATTATTATCGGTCCAATAATTCCGCTAAAAGTATCATCACCACCACTTAAAACTTGAGCTAACTTTGTTCTTATATTTAAATACTCAGCATTTTTGTCAAAAGTAATTATAAGCTTACTATCCTTTTTTTCAAACAATACATCTGTTTTCATAAAAATCCTCCTCCAACAAATCAATTATTGTACCAACAATTCGTTATAACTTTGTACTTTAATTTTTTCATCAACTTCATTATTATAACCAAAATATTCTTCCATTACTTCCTTTACAGCAGGTGCAGTGTAACCACCATGTCCACCATGTTCAATAACACAAACAACTGCAATCTCCGGATCGTCATAAGGTGCAAAACCAACAAACCAAGCATTTGCACTTCCATTACTTGCCGTTGCTGTTCCGGTTTTACCTGCAACTTCTATAGGGAAAGATGAGAATGTACTATAAGCAGTACCACCTCTTTCACCAGTAACAGATTTCATTCCCTCAAAAACAGCATTTAATGTATCTGGACTAATATTCAAATCTCCATATTCTTGCTCTTCTTTATTTATCTTTGCATCTATTACACTATCTATTAACTCACCAGAAACACTTACTCCTTCAGAACTCACAACATCTTTAATAACGGTAAGCTCATTTTTAATTCCTCTATTTGCAAGTGTTGCAATATAATAAGCCATCTGAATAGGTGTAAAACTATTATATGATTGTCCAATAGCAGCTGATAATGTATCTGCTATCATCCAAGTTCTCTTCTTTCCATCTTTCTCTGTAAGTTTATTTAAGTATTCTCTCGAAGCAACAACACCCGCAGACTCTCCTATAACTTCAATTCCAGTTTTACGTCCAAGCCCAAAAAGTTTCGTATATTTAGATAAAGTGTCAATTCCCATTCTATATCCAACTTCATAGAAATAATAATTACAAGAAACTTTCAAAGCTGTTGCAACATCTACTGGTCCATGCGTACCTCTATAATCAGACCAAATCCAACAAACAGGTTTGTGTCCCTTGTCGTATTGCCCTTTATCTACAACAGTTTCTTTTACTCCTATTACACCAGATTCAATAGCTGCAACTGCTGTAAGTGGTTTATACGTTGAACCAGGTGAATACGCACCTTGGATTGCACGGTTGTACATTGGTTTATCGTTATTTCTAAAATACTTTTCATACTCAGTATTACTAATTCCATCAGTAAATTCATCTGGATTATATGTAGGGTAACTTGCTAAAGCTAAAACTTCAGACGTCTTCGTATTCAAAACAACTATCGAACCAGCTCTCGCATCTTTAAAAGCTTCTCTATATCCAATACCATTTTGAATTCGATTAACATACTTTTCTAAAACCTCTTCTGCCTTAGCTTGTAAATCCATATCAATAGTCAAAACAACACTGTTTCCCATAACACTATCCGTTGTTTCAATCTCATCTGTTATATGACCATTTGAATTCATCTCAATTCTTTTTACTCCATTAGTACCGCGTAAAAAATCTTCAAAAGTCGCCTCTATTCCAGTTTTACCGATTGTGTCATTTTGAGTATATCCGCTCTCTTTTTTTGCAGCATACTCTGTACTGCTTATAGGACCAACATATCCTAAAATATGCGAAGCAACGTTTCCTGTAAGATATTTTCTTATTGGCTGAGAAACAACATTAACACCATACAAGTTATTACTTTGTTCCTCAATCATAAGCATACTTTCCTCTGAAATGTTTTTCGCAAGTGTAACTGGTTTATAACTTGAATATCCCTTATTAGATATTTCATATCTTAATGGAATTATTTTCTTTATGTCATTAATAGCCGTTTGTGAAATATCATACTTTTTCACATAAAAATTTATAACATCATCTATTGTCGCATCTTCAGAAAGCCCAAGACTTTTCTTCCAACTTTTTGAACCTTCATCACTTTTCTTTATTTTCATCTCTTCAAAATCTATTGGAAAATTGTTATAAAAACTATCTCCATTTTTCTCTAAAATATTTGCAAGCTTAAGCAAGATATCATTCAAAACTTCTTTACCAGCTTTTGTATAGTAAAGCTGAACATTGTAAGAATTCACAGATGTAACCATAAGTTTTCCATATCTATCATATATGTTTCCCCTAGGAGCAACCGTCTTAATTTCTCTAACAAGACGTTTTTCTGATTGCTCTCTATAGCTTGCACCATTTACAACTTGCAAATCAAAAAGCCTATATATATATATCGCTCCAACGATGCAGATAAACAGCATCAAAACATCATATCTACGCATTACCCACTCCTATAATAAATAATAGCTTCTCTTTCCTCTATTAATAATCTCTGCCAAAAAACTAAGTGGCTTAAAGAAAACCCAAGCAACAAATATATTATAAATACATTCCAAAATAACAGTCCAAAGCATTCCAAAAAACTCAAACTCATATCCATAAATAATTACAAACATAAAATAACAAATCACTTCAAATATTAAAGTTGCCGCTGCAGCCATCATAACTATTGAAGATTTATTTTCTTTTGAAAAACTATAACTTATCTTTCCAGAAAGATAGCCAACAATCAAATATAAAATCACATATATCCCAATCGATTTTCCAATAAGAATATCTGACAAAATACCATAAATAAACCCAAGTGTAATTCCAGTTGTTTTGCCACACAGTATACCAAGTGCAACAACAAAAATTATACCAATATTTGCAGTAACACCAAAAAGCGGAACAAGATTAAGAATATTAAATTGAAACCAAAAGCAAAAAATAATAACAAAAAAAACTATCACACTTGCCCAAAAATTTCTCAAAGCTTCCTCCTTTATTCATTAGCATCCTTATATTCTTCTACTATAATAGCAACTGTTTCTAACTTATTGAAATCTATGTACGTTTTCAAAACAGCTTCATTTTCCACAGGATTTTTCTTAACAGTAAACTTCACTATCTCACCTATTGGAATTCCTTTTTGATATTTGCCACCAAGTCCAGAAGTCTCTATCCTATCCCCCTCAACCAAAGTTAGGCCTGTTGGAATTTTTGTAACTTTAATTTTATTTTCACTACTTAAAGAAGAATTACCTTTGCAAGTTAAAGAATCACGCGTTCTTGTAGTTCTTGCACTAACAGTTGCACCAGGGTCTAATATCGTAACTACCTTTGCAGTATTTGAAGTGACAGATTCAACATATCCAACAAGCCCTTCTTCTGCAACAACTACCATGTCAGGCTTAATACCGTCTTTTTCTCCACGATTAATTAAAATTACCTCTTCCCAATTGCTTACTGCTTCGCTAATAACATCCGCAACAACAACGTTATAATCCGGATATGAAGCAGTCAAATTAACATGCTCTTTTAAAATTGAATTCTCAGATAAAATAACTTCATAGTTAATGAGCTTTGCATTAAGCTCATCATTTTTTTCTTTAAGTTCTTTTTTTTCATTTTCTAAACTTTCTACTTGTTTAAAGAAATCCATATCTTTTGTAATCCAATTTTTAGCATATATATATCCTTTTTGAGGAAGTGTAATCAATTCGGAAATAAGAGTTTCTATTACTGTAACTTTTCTATTATTTCCATTTGTAAAACCTATAAGAATAAAAACAATAATAATAAAAATAATCACAAAAATCTTTTTTAATTTACTCTCGCGCATTATACCTCCTAAAGTAAAACAAAATCTATCTACGTTTATTACGAGCATTCAAAAGAACACTCTTCAATCCATCCAAATCATCTAAAACTTTTCCTGCACCTTTTACAACACAGTCTAAAGGATTATCTGCAATATTTACAGAAATACCTGTTTCCAATGTAAGTAGTCTGTCAAAATTTTTTATAAGTGCACCACCACCTGAAAGTGTTATTCCATTAATCATTATATCCGCTGCAAGTTCTGGTGGTGTCTTTTCAAGAGTCATTTTTATCGCATCAATCATTTGCATTATAACCTCTTTCATAGCTTCTTCAATTTGAACTGAAGTAACAGTTATGGTACGAGGTAATCCTGTTTTTAAATCTCTGCCTTTTACATCCATCTCTTCAGTCGTCATTGAAGGATATGCACAACCTATATGAATCTTAATTTCTTCTGCTGTGGTTTCTCCAATTGCAACATTAAATTTTTTTCTCACATAATCAACTATAGATTCATTTAGTTCATCTCCAGCAATACGAATCGATTTACTTGTAACCGTTCCACCAAGTGAGATTACGCATATCTCAGTTGTTCCACCACCAATATCTACAATCATGCAACCACTAGGATCTCCAACTTTAAGACCTGCTCCAATAGCTGCAGCCATAGGCTCTTCCATAAGGTAAGCTTCTCTAGCGCCAGCATTAATTGTAGCCTCTTCAACTGCTCTTTCTTCAACTTCTGTAACTCCAGTAGGCACACACACAACAACTCTAGGCCTAGAAAAAACATAACGTTGGCATGCTTTATCAACTAAATATTTAAGCATCATTCTAGTAGCAGTAAAATCTGCAATAACACCATCTTTAAGAGGTCTAATTGCATCTAAGTTTTCAGGAGTTCTGCCAAGCATTTCTTTTGCCTCACTACCTACAGCCACAACTTGTCCAGTATATCTATCGATTGCAACAACAGACGGTTCCCTTATAATAATTCCTCTTCCTTTTAAGTGAACTAACGTATTTGCAGTCCCTAAATCAATACCAATATCTCTCGAAAAAAACTTAAACATACTAAACTCTCCCATCTTACAAATATAAAACTTCTTAAAACTTTCCCATCTTTTTGAGACTAGAAAAAATACCATTGCCTATTATAATATGATCCAAAACTTCTATTCCAAAAATCTTTCCTGCATCATAAATTCGTTTTGTAAAAACAATATCGCTATCACTAGGACTTGGGTCGCCACTAGGATGATTATGTGCTAGAATAATGCTACTTGCACTATTTTTTATAGGCTCTTTAAAAATTTCTCTCGCCTCTACTCCACTTTGACTAAGTCCTCCTATAGCTACAGTTACTGTTTTTATGATTTCATTTTTTACATCTAGTAAAATAACAACAACCATCTCTTGTTTAAGATATCTTAGATCTTCCATTAAAAATTCGGCAGCATTACTTGGCGACAATATTTTATGTTTTTTAAGTGCAATTGGTTTAGAACTTCTTTTTATTAATTCCCAAACAGCCTTTAATTGTATTGCTTTGATTCTTCCTATTCCTTTAATCTTTTGTAACTCTGCTAAAGATACATCATTTAAAAAAGCAAGCCCTCTAGAATCATAATCATATTTATTCATAAGTTCTTGTGCTAGCATCACTGCTGTTTTATCTTTAGTTCCTGTCTTTATTATAATAGCTAAAAGCTCCGAATCCGATAACTTTTTGGCACCATAAAAAGAAAACTTTTCGCAAGGCCTCTCGATAGTAGGTAACTCTTTAATGTTCAAAAAAACATTCCTTTCAAAAATACTACACTTTTATTTTTCTATAAATAAGTACTGCCGTAAGAATTCCTATAACACTTGCGACATTTAACTCAAACATAATACTAAAAGTAAGTTTAAGAACGCATATATCTAATTTTAATGGTTCTGTAAGTCCAAAACTTTTACCATATCCTAGCCACTCCAAATATGGTACACTTTTAGCAAAATCTCCAAGAAGTCCCCCTAAAATAATTCCTGAAAATAAAAATATTAAAAACAACCAAAATCTCGAATCTCTCATCTTGGTCCCTCCTTATCTTAAGTACAAATCCATAAGGTTATTATATATATATCAGCATATATTTTCAAGCTTTTTAAGTTGTTTTTTTCTTACGGAAATGCGAAAAAGAAACGGCGAGAAAAATGGACGGAGGAAACCACGAGAAAAAGGTGGACGGCGAGAAAAAGG
>ERZ825670.3447-NODE-3447-length-13397-cov-2.627717_pt1 | contig 13397 bp, 10 predicted proteins | sample MGYA00519929_ERZ825670 | MGnify/ENA primary metagenome ERZ825670 (study PRJEB31778, sample SAMEA3449207) | human gut metagenome | biome: human gut; feature: human-associated habitat; material: faeces | place: United Kingdom | collected 2010/2012 ...
TGCGGCGGCGATCAGCTCCTGCAGCGGCACCAGGCTTTCATAGGGCTTTGCGCCCAACGGAAGGAAACCCGCAGGGCGATCGGCCAACGCAAGAACGCGGTGCTGTACGCCGATGGTGAGCTTCCGGCCGCAAACCGGGCATTTGCCGCCCAAACGAAGCGTTTCCTCGGGCTCGAGGCAAATGCCGCAATTCCGGTGGCCATCCAGATGGTATTTTCCTTCTTCCGGAAAAAATTCAATGGTGCCCGCAAATCCTTCCCCCGTTTGGATGGCCTGGCGAAGCGCTGCGTAGGAAAGCGGAGCTGCGATGCGGTTGGCCTCCCGGCCGAGCTTTGCAGGCGAGTGTGCATCAGAATTGGAAACGAGCGTGAAGCGGTCAAGCGCGCTGACGCGCCAGTTCATGGGCGGATCAGAGGAAAGGCCGGTTTCAAGGGCATGGATTTCGCCCACAAGGTCTTCAAAGCATTCCTCAATGGTATCGAACCCGGAAAACGCGCCGAAGAGCGAAAAGTGCGGCGTCCAGATGTGCGCGGGAATGAACACGGCTTCGGGGCAAACGGTAAGCGTAATTTCAAGCAGATCGCGGCAATCAAGCCCCAGGATTGGGCGCCCGTCCGAGCGGATGTTCCCTATGGCCTCAAGGCGCTGCGCAAGCGCTTCTGCCGCGTCAAGCCCCGGCAGGAGGATTAGGCTGTGCACCTTGCGCGTTTTTCCGTTCTTTTTATAAATTGTGCTGATTTCCCCTGTAACCACAAAGCGTGCAGGTTCGTCCGCCCCCGCTGCTTCGGCGGGAAGGCGGGATTCGCCGCGCAGAAGGTACAGCCCCGCTTCAGCGGGTATGAGCGCCTCACGCATTGCCGCGCGCCAGGCAGGGTGGGTAAAATCGCCCGTACCGACAAGCCCGATGCCCTTGTTGCGCGCCGCGCGGTCAAGGTGGGCAAGATCACAATCCCGGCTGGTGGCGCGGGAAAAGTGAGAATGAATATGAAGGTCTGCGATATACATGGCGTTCTCCTTCGGGAAGATGCTTTGATTATAATGAAGGGGACGGCGTGCGTCAATGCGGGGTATACAAACGCAACAAAAGCATGTATACTGTTCCATGGCCGCGGGGGAAAGAAAAACCATCCCTGCGGGAAAGAGGTTCCTTTGGCAGAGTTCGTTCCGTATCTCATCGTGTGCCCGCTTGTGTTCATCGCGGGTTTTGTGGACGCAGTGGCGGGCGGCGGCGGGCTTATTTCCCTGCCTGCTTACCTGATTTCCGGTATACCGGTGCATATGGCAATCGGCACAAATAAACTCAGCTCCGGCATGGGCACCGCGCTCGCTACCTTTCGGTATGCAAGAAGCGGCTATGTCCCATGGAAGCTTGCGGCATTCTGTGCGGTGTGCGCGCTGATCGGCTCCGCCTGCGGAGCGGAACTGGCGCTTTTGATCGGGGACGGCGTATTCAAAATCATTATGCTCGTGATTCTGCCGCTTGTGGCGCTTTATGTGCTGCGCGGAAAAGCGCTTGCAAGCGATACGGAAAAAGAACCGCTTTGCGCCTGGAAGACCACTGCGATTTCGATGGCGGTCGCGCTCATCGTTGGCGCATACGATGGATTTTACGGGCCGGGTACGGGCACGTTCCTGATCCTGCTGCTGACGGGACTTGCACACCTCTGCCTTGCCGAGGCAAATGGCATCGCAAAGGTGATCAACCTTTCCACCAACATCGCAGCGCTCACGGTTTATCTGTTCAACGGGAAAGTGATTTTTCCGCTTGGCCTTACGGCGGGCTGTTTCAGCATTGCAGGAAATTACATCGGCACGCGCTTCTTTGCAAAGGGCGGCGCGAAGTCCGTGAAGCCGATCATCCTCATCGTGCTGGCGATCTTCTTCATAAAGGTGCTCACCGAAGTGCTGCAATAGCCTTCGGCAGATCAAACCGCTCCGGCGGTTTTTTCTTTTTTGTTTGGAACACGGCAAAAAACGCAATATGCATGCGAATGCCTGGAAAGTTGTGCGTAAAGCATCGTATCCTCCCGAAGGGGGTGAAAATGCGCCCGGTTTGGTGCATGATGGTATCGCCGGGCAAAAACCGGCAACAGCTTATTGTGGGAGGCCGGATGGGATGGGTTTGATGAAACGATGGGCGCGGTATGCGGCAACCGGCGTGTTTGTCCTGATGCTGGCCTGCTTCGCAGGCGCTTCGGCGCGGGCGGAGCAGGGGAGCGGGGTGGATGTGATCCTTTTAATGGATGCTTCGGCGATGACGGTGCTTGGCGGTTTGGGGGAGGAGGAACCATGGCTTGCGTGCCCCTGCCTGAACCCCGAACATTTTTATTTGAAGCCCGTTGCGGCGGATGCGCAGCAACTTGCGGCGGGTGTAACATTTCCGGATGCGGCGCCGCTGCCAAAGGGGCAAACGGCGCGGGCGGGAGAGCTTTCCGTTTACGATGAAATGTTGGGCGCATGGGTAGCGCTTTCGCCGGCGCAGGAATACCGCTTTTGCCACAGCTTCCTTTCCGAGCCGGAGGCGCGCGGGTGGCAGCCGTGGCAATATCATTTTATGCGGGATGGGAGTGGGGCTCCCGTGCGGATTGCGGATGGCGCCGCCTGCGGCTGCTTTGGCCGGGAAGAGGCGGCGAAAGCGCTCGCCCGCACGCTTGCAGAGGCTGTGCTCACGGCGGGCGGGGAAAACCGCGTTGCCTTCTGTGCGTTTGGGGAAGCGGGCTCCTCCCGTTGGTCCTGCCCGCTCACGGAATCGCTTGCGGATGTGCTTGCCTGCATTGATGCGAGCCCCGTGCAGCGCGGCGGAGATCATGCGGCCGGCCTTGCCCGTGCGCTTCGGCTGCTCAACCGCCGCACGGTTTCAGAACGGCTTGGCCGGCGCGCGGCTGTGGTTGTTCTTTCGGGCGGCGAAACATTTCCTGCGGAAAACGGCACGCGTGCGCTGTGCCTTGCCGAGGCGCTCAAAGGCACCATGGGAGAAGAAATGCCTGCGGTATTTGGGGCTGCGCTTTCGCCGGAGGAACGGCGCGCCTGCGGTGCGGAAGTGATTGCCGTGGGCCTTTGGGACGGCGGGAGCATGTTGCTTTCGGCGCTTGCTTCCGATGCAGGCGCGCGCTTTACCTTTGAGAAAATTGAAACGGCCGAAGCCGTAACTTCAGCCGTTTTAAATCGAATTGGCCTGAGATGAGCGCGTTCAGGCGGCAGCGCCGGCACCTGTGCTCTTGAGCCATGTCCCCTTCCGGTAATAGAAAAGGGCGATCATGCCGCGGGTAAACAAATCGGATGCCATGGCGATCCACGCACAGGTGAGCCCAAGATCCGTGGTGCGCAGCAGCAGGAACGCGAGCGGGATGCGCACGACCCACATGCCTACAGCGGCGATCACGAAGGTAATCTTGGTTTGCCGCGCGCCGCGCATGATGCCGCAAATGACCATTGAAAGCGCGAAGAAAGGCTGTGCGAGCGCCTCGATACGCAGCACGGCGCCGCCGAGTGCCGCGACTTCAAGATCCGGCGTGAACAGAGAAACCAGGAATTCACCGCCAAAGAAGAGCACCGCGCCCATTGCGGTCATGAATGCCACCGCGCCAATCGTGCAGTAACGGCTAAAGCGTTTTGCGAGCGCGGGCCGCTCTGCGCCGAGGGATTGTGCAACGAGCGTCGTTGCCGCAGCGGAAAATCCGAAAGCGGGCATATAGGTGATGGATTCTGCGGTCGTAGCGAGGCTGTGCGCAGCAAGCTCCGACGTGCCGAGCGCAGTGACCATGGCCGTGAGCGCTACCTGGCCGAGCGAGATTGTAACGCGCTCGAATGTAACGGGCGAACCGAGGCGCACCATGTCCTTAAAGATGGCCTTGTCAAAGCGGAATTTATCTTTCAGGCGGATGGAAACCGGGAAGGTCGGGCGGAACAGCGCCGTGAGCAGCATAACGCCCGAAAATGCCGTTGCAATCGCGGTGGCGACAGCGGCGCCGCTTACGCCCCACCCCGCGCCCCACATTGTAAAGCGCAGGCCCAGCACCTCTACGGTGCGCGTGGGGAAAATAAGGAGGGTGTTGAGCACAACGTTGATCACGTTGGTGGCAATGTTGAAGACCAGCGGCGTGCGCGTATCGCCTGCGCAGCGCAGGATGTTGGAACACACATTGATGGAGAGGCTGAACAGGTAGACCGCGCTTATGATGGAGATGTAGGCGGAAGCATCCGCACGGATTGCCTCTTCCGCACCGAGCCAAACTGGCAGATGCGGAGAAAGAAATTGCATGATGAGCGTTGCGAGCGCACCGAAAATGAGGATTGCAAGCACGGATTGCCGCACCACGGCCTTTGCCTGATCCGGCTTTCCTGCGCCGATATAGCGGCCTACCGGGACGCCAAACCCCAGAGAAATTCCGGAAAAAATACCGCCCATGAGCCATGTGAACGACGAGGACAAAGCGATGGCTGCGGTGGCGTTCTTGCCGAGCGAGCCAACCATTGCCGTGTCCACATACTGGACAATCATGATCAGGAACTGTTCGAGCACGGTTGGCCAAGCCAACCGCCAGATGATGCGCGTTGGATGCATGCTTTCGTCAAGCACATCGACGGTACGCCCCAAACCCATTTTGAAAGCATCCTTTCCGAGATGTTTTTGCAGTTCACCGCCTTCAGGATATCACTTAAAGCGGGCTTTAAGTCAACCCCTCCGCATGTCCCGAACCGGCCGGGACGTTCTGCGGCGGAATCGTGAAAACATTGCAACATATCGGATTATAACGGAAACGGAGGATTGTGTAAAGAAGAAGGGTAAATTATAATAAATCCAGAATAACAGAAAGTGGAAGCGGCAAAACACATGACTATGGATCTGTTCTCCGGCAATGCGGGCAAACGTGCGCCGCTTGCTGACCGTATGCGTCCGCGCACGCTGGATGAATTTATTGGCCAGGCGCACATTGTGGGCCGCGGCCGCCTTCTTCGCCGCGCGATCGAAACGGACAGCCTTACAAGCTCCATCTTTTTCGGCCCGCCGGGCTGCGGCAAGACCACGCTTGCAAACGTCATCGCAAATGAAACGCGCGCGCGCATCGCAAAGCTCAACGCCGTGACAGCAGGCGTCAAGGAAGTGCGTGCCGTCATCGACGAGGCGCAGAACGCCCTTGCACTGTATGGGCAAAGCACATACCTTCTTTTGGACGAATGCCATCGCTGGTCCAAAACGCAGAGCGACAGCATCTTGCCGGCGCTTGAAAGCGGGGTGATCCGCTTTATCGGCTCGACAACGGAAAACCCAATGGTATCGATGACGGGGGCGGTGGTGTCCCGTTGCCGCCTGTTTCAGTTTTACCCGCTCACCATTGAAGATGTGGAGCAGGCGATGCGAAACGCTTTGGAGGACAGGGAACGCGGCCTTGGCAACTACAATGTGGAGATCGAACCCGAAGCCTTCGAACACATTGCGCGCATTGCAAACGGGGACGCGCGCAGCGCGCTCAACGCGCTGGAGCTTGCGGTGCTCACTACGCCCCCGCAGGATGGGGTGATCCGCATTGACCGGGAAATCGCAGCCGAATCCGTACAGCAAAAGGTCGTTAAGTGCGACGATCAGCAATTCTATGATATGCTCTCCGCGTTTTGCAAAAGCCTGCGCGGAGGCGACAGCGATGCGGCGCTTGCCTGGTTCGCCCGGCTGATTTACGCGGGCGTGGATCCGCGCATCATCGCGCGCAGGCTCATCGCCCACGCATCGGAGGACATCGGCCTTGCGAACCCGCAGGCCATGGTACAGGCCGTGAGCGCAGCGACGGCGCTTGAGCACATCGGCATGCCGGAGGCGAAGCTTCCGCTTGCACAGGCGATCATCTTCCTTTGCGAAAGCCCAAAGTCAAATTCCGTCGTCATGGCGGTTGACGCTGCGTTTGCAGACGCGAAGGATGTGCCGGATGCGCCCGTTCCCATTCATCTTCGGGATACAGCCTTCCGCGGAGCGGAAAAGCTTGGACACGGCAAGGGCTACAAATATCCGCACGATTACCCGGGCCACGTGGTGGCGCAGGAATATATGCCACCTTCGGTGAAGGGGCGGCGGTACTATATTCCCGGGGAACTCGGGAATGAGGCGAAGATTCGCCAGAACCACATCCGAAACGGAAAAATAAAGGAGCCGGCAGAGGAGTCTGCCCCCAAAAATGCAGAAGGAGGAAAAACGGATTGATTGAGGAACGCATCGTTCGGAATGCGCTTGCGGCGGCGCTTGAAACAGGCGGCGACTACAGCGAGTTGTACATGGAGGATACGGAACAGAACAACGTATCCATGGTGGACGGAAAGGTAGAAAATGCACAGTATACACGCCGTACCGGCGCGGGCGTGCGCGTGCTCCGGGGCGGCAAAAGCGTGTATGCATATTCTGCTGACACGGGGGAAGCGGCGCTTATGGCTGCCGCGCGGGCAGCGGCAGCAGCGCTTTCTGGCGCAAAGGAATGCGAACCGCAGGCGTTTTTGGTGAAGCGCTCCTGCATGGAAACGCCGGAGAAGCCATACTCCATGGTGGACAACGCAGCGCGCATCGCGCTTTTGCGCGATGCCGTAAAGGCTGCGCGCGCCTATTCCCCGGAGGTCACGCAGGTGACGGCAGGATACCTCGATGTGGATCAGCGCGTGCTCATCGCCACAAGCGACGGCATCTGGGCGGAGGACCGGCGCCCGCGCGGCCGCGTGAACGTGAACGCCGTTGCCATGAAGGACGGCGAGGCGCAAACGGGAGCGGTCAGCCCCGGGCGCGGCGAAGGGTTCGAACAGTTCGGCAATTTGGATATGACGGCGCTTGGCAGCGAAGCCGCGCGCATGGCCGTGACCATGCTGCACGCGCCGGATTGCCCGGCAGGCTTTGTGCCGGTGGTGATCGACGGCGGCTTCGGCGGCGTGATTCTGCATGAAGCTTGCGTGCATTCTCTGGAGGCGACGAGCGTTGCCAAAGGAAATTCGGAGTTTTGCGGCAAGCTGGGGCAAAAAATCGCAAGCGATGTCGTGACTGCAGTGGACGATGGAACCATGCCGGGCGAATGGGGCACCATTCATGTGGATGATGAGGGCATGCCTTCACAGCGCAACGTGCTCATTGAAAACGGCGTGCTGAAAAGCTATCTTGTGGACCTGCTCGGCAGCAGGCTGATGAACCATCCGCGCACGGGCAGCGCCCGCCGGCAGGGCTACACGTTCGCGCCGACCTCGCGCATGACGAACACCTTCTTCGCGCCCGGCACGGACGATGAAGAGGAAATGTTGCGCACCATGGGCGAAGGCCTCTTTGCAAAAGCAATGGGCGGCGGCAGCGTGAACCCGCTCACAGGTGAGTTCAACTTCTCTGTGCGGGAGGCGTATTGGGTGAAGGACGGGAAAATCTTTTGCCCGGTGCGCGGCGCGACGCTCGTCGGCCGCGGAGCGGATGTGCTGATGCAGATCGACCGCATTGGCAGGGATATGTGGATGAGCCCCGGCATGTGCGGCTCCCTTTCGGGCAGCGTACCGACGAACGTGGGCCAGCCGCGCATTCGTGTGCGTGGAATTACCGTGGGCGGGAAAGGAGGCGCGCTGTGATGGAGTTCAATCAGTTTAAAGAAAAAGCGTTTGAGGCCGCGCTTAAAAACGGGTGCGATGCGGCGGAACTGTATTTTGTGGAGGGTGATTCCTTTTCGGCGATGGTGCTTGAGCAGGAACTGGACTCCTATTCCGTTTCCCGGGAGCGTGGGCTGAACCTGCGCGTACAGCTTGCGGGCAAGAACGGGTATGCATACACCGAAAGCCTGGATGCGCCGGAGGCGCTTGTGCTGCGCGCGATGGACAATGCGCGTGCGATCGAAAATGAGGATGACCACCCCATGCAGGGCAAGTGCGAATACCGTGCGCTGCCCAAGCGGGAATGCCGCGTGGATGCGGCCTCTGAGCGGGAGAAGATCGAGCTCGCCATGGCGCTTGAGCGCGCTGTCAAGGATCAGGATGCGCGCGTTCTGCGCGTGATGCGCTGCGCAGTAGGGAGCGGAAGCTCACTCACACGCATCTGCAACACGCTGGGCCTTGATGCGGAAGGGGAGGAGCGCATTGCATATTCCTATGCCGTGCCGGTTGCCTCTGCCGGGGGTCAGGTAAAGGATGGCTTCGCATTCCGCGTGGATGACGGCATTTTTGATGTGGATGGTTGCGCGAAGGAGGCTGTTGCACGCGCGGTGGCACAGCTTGGCGGCGCGCCCGTCCCTGCGGGGGAATACCGCATTCTGTTTGAAAACCTGGCTATGGGAGATCTGCTTGCCGCATTTTCCCCAATGTTTTCCGCCGATGCGGCGCAAAAGGGCCTTTCGCTGCTTGCGGGGAAGGAAGGCGAGGCGGTTGCCGCGCCGTGCGTCACCATTTTGGACGATCCATTCCATGCCGTGAATCCGCGTGCGTTCGATGCGGAAGGCGTGCCATGCGTTACAAAGCCCGTGGTGGACAGCGGCGTTCTGAAAACACTGCTGCACAACCTGAAAACCGCAAAAAAAGCGGGGGTTCCTTCGACGGGAAACGGCGGGCGCGCCGGCGCTTCCGCACCTGTCGGCGTAATGCCCACCAACTTTTTCCTGAAACCGGGCACGGAATGCTTTGATGCGCTTACAGCGAAGCTGGGCAACGGCCTCATCATTACGGATGTAAGCGGCTTGCATGCCGGGCTTAACACCATCTCCGGCGAGTTTTCCCTGCTTGCTTCCGGCATGCTTGTGGAAAACGGAAAGGCGGTGCGCGCGGTGGAGCAGATCACCGTGAGCGGTTCCTTCCTTTCACTGATGCGCGGTGTGGAAGCCGTTGGAAGCGACCTGCGTTTCGGCTTGCCGGGCACTTCCTGCTTCGGGAGCCCCAGCGTGCTTGTGAGCACCCTTGCAGTTTCCGGAAAATAAGAAACCGAGCCTGAAAACGGCATGTGGGGCGCCCTGAAAGCGCCCCGCCCCCCTTTTCTTTTGACATTGCACGAAACGGGACGTATAATTAAAATAGAAGTGTCTATGTTTAGTTTACTTGCTCTGCTTTCAACTCTGTGCGCAGGAAAAGAAAGGATGGGGACCGTGTTTGAGGTCGGTGACCAGGTATGCTACCCGATGCATGGCGTTGGCGTAATCGAAGCGATTGAAGAAAGAACGGTGCTTGGCGCAACGGCGAGCTACTATGTCCTGCGCTTCCTCATTGGAAAAATGACGGCGCTGGTTCCGGTGGAAAGCGCCGAACGCGTGGGGCTTCGGTATGTGGTTTCGGCGGAGGAGTGCGAGCGCGTACTGCGCTTTCTTCAGGAAGAGCCCTGCCCTGAGAATGAAAACTGGAATAAGCGATACCGGGAAAACTATGAGAAACTGCGCGGCGGCGATATTTATGACGTTGCGGACGTTGTAAAATGCCTGTGCAAACGGGATGCGGAACGCGGCCTTTCTGCAGGGGAACGGAAGATGCTTTCCGGCGCGCGCCAGGTGCTTCTTGCAGAACTTGCCGCAGCGAGCGGCCGCGATGTAGAGGATCTGTTTTTATCCATTGGAATGTGAAAGACTTGACCATGTGACCATGATTGTGCGCTGCCGAACCGGCGGTTGAGAAGGAGTGTGACTTATTTGGCGAGAAAGATCGCGCGAGGATTTGCAACGCTGCTTGGCGTTGTGATCGGCATTGGACTTGTGGAGGCAATTAACCAAATCTTTGTTTCCCTCGGCATGATGAGCATGTACGATAGGCTGATTCCCTGGGTGATTCCGGTGATCTTCATTGCGGCGGGGCTTGTTTGCGGCATTATTTCTTTCATTTTTTCCCCGAGCCTTATCACCGTGTTCTCCGCTTTTATCCACGAGACGGAGGCGATGCTTGCCGACATGGCGCTGGTGGATATTTTCTTCGGCGTGGTTGGACTTATCATCGGCCTTGTGATCGCATTTTTGCTGAGCACGCTGACGGCGAGCATCCCGTTCGGCTGGGTTCGGCTGATCGTGAACATCGCACTGTATGTGATGTTCGGATACCTGGGCTGGTCAATCGTGACCAAGCGCAAGGGAGAAATCAATGTCCCTTCCTGGTTTAAACGCGGCCAGAAGGACAAAACGGGCAAAACAAGCGGCGTTGCGCGGCCAAAAATCCTGGATACTTCCGTCATTATTGATGGGCGCATTGCGGATATCTGCCAAACGGGCATTGTTGAGGGGACGATCATCGTGCCGGGGTTCGTGCTGCAGGAACTGCGCCACATCGCAGACAGCGCAGATTCCCTGAAGCGTAACCGGGGCCGCCGCGGGCTCGATATCCTCAACAAAATGCAGCAGGAGCTGGATATTCCCATCAAAGTGAACGAAACGGACTATGATGACATTGCTGAGGTGGATGCGAAGCTGATTAAGCTTGCTTACGATATGGGGGGCGTGGTGGTAACCAACGATTACAACCTCAACAAGGTGGCAGGCGTGCAGCGCGTGCCCGTGTTCAACATCAACGAACTTGCAAACGCAATCAAGCCCGTGGTGCTCCCGGGCGAGGAAATGACGGTGACCATCGTCAAGGAAGGGAAGGAAGCCGGACAGGGTGTTGCGTATCTGGACGATGGGACAATGATCGTTGTGGACGGCGGCCGCAGGCGCGTGGGCGACGCGGTGGAGGTATCGGTGACAAGCGTCCTGCAAACTTCCGCGGGGCGGATGATCTTCGCAAAAATTAAATAACCGGCACAAAAAATGTATGCCCTGCGCGGAAAAATGGTTTCGTGCGGGGCTTTTTTATTACGAAAGTGTAAATAATCGAATCATATAAAAACGGAAATTGACGCATGCAAAAACACATGGTATCGTAAAGACAAAAGCGGGGGAAGGGATTTCCGCACAGTTCTCTATTACAGGCATCTGCAACAGAAACAATTAAATTTCAGAAGGAGGCCAACGATGAAGCACGGAAAAACGGGATTGGTTTTGGGATTGCTTACAGCGATCTGCCTTGCTGCTGGCACAGCGGGAGCGCCTTCTGCGCGGGCGTTTGCATGTGCGCACGGGAAGAGCACGGGAAGGCTTGCGCACACATGCCACATGTACAGTGATGCGCAGCATTTTGAACGCCTTACTGCGGAAAGTACATGTGAAACCTGTGGCTTTGTGGAAACCAGAGTAGTTTACAACAAGCGGGGCGTGCACCGCTTTGCCTGCGCAGATGCGGGCCATAAGCCCGGCGCACCGGAGCACCTGTATGTGCTGCGCAGGGAATTGCCGAAGCTTACCGCGCCCTTGCCGGCGATTTGAATGTGTGTTCCAAGCGCGGCCTTGCGGAACGCTTCGATTCCACCATCGGCGCAGGCAGCGTGCTGATGCCCTTCGGCGGGAAATTCCAGCGCACGCCCGCGCAGGCGATGGCGGCGAAGATCCCCGTGCGCGAGGGGGATACGACCACCTGCTCCGTGATGGCATGGGGCTTCGACCCGTATGTGAGCGAGGCAGACCCGTACCGCGGCGCTTATACCGCTGTGGTGCAATCCGTTGCGAAGGTGGTTGCAGCGGGCGCGTCCCTTCGGAACTGTTATTTGACATTCCAGGAATATTTTGAGAAACTGGGCGATAAACCGGAACGCTGGGGAAAGCCTGCGGCAGCGCTGCTCGGCGCATTTGCAGCGCAGCTTGACCTTGGCATCGGCGCAATCGGCGGCAAGGATTCCATGAGCGGCTCGTTTAACGACATCGATGTACCGCCCACGCTCGTTTCCTTTGCGATCTCTTCGGGTGATGTGAACAACATCGTATCTCCGGAGTTTAAGCGCGCAGGCGCGCCGGTGTACCGCATTGCGGCAGAACTGGATGCGGACGGGCTGCCTGTGCCCGAAAGCCTCTTGGCCTGCCTTGAAACGGTGGAGCGGCTCATTCGGGAGAGGAGGGCTGCAAGCGTTTATGTGTGCGTTCAGGGCGGCGCGGCGGAGGCTGTCTTGAAAATGTGCCTTGGCAACGGCTTCGGCTTTGCCTTTGCGGACGGCGTTTCAAAGGAAACTCTCTTTGAAAAACACCCCGCCTGCTTCATTGTGGAAGCGGCCGGAGACATGCTTTCGGAAGGGACGCTGCTCGGCCGTGTTCTGGATGTGCCGGAACTTACCTTGAGCTGCGCGCGCATCCCGCTTGCGGAGCTTGAGACGATCTATGAAGGGAAGCTCGAGCCCGTGTTTGCCTGCAACATCTCCATGGAAAAAGAAGTGCTGCCCGCGCCCCGCTTCATGGCCGCTTCATGGCCGCAGCCGCGCCTGCGCACGGCTGCGGCACGCGCGCTCATCCCCGTGTTCCCGGGCACGAACTGCGAATATGACACGGCGCGTGCATTTGAAAAAGCGGGCATCGCAGCGGACATTCTTGTGCTCAGAAACCTTTCGGCAAACGATGTTGCCACATCCGCTGCGGAGTTCGCGCAGCGCGCGCGGGAAGCGCAGATCATCTTTATCCCGGGCGGCTTTTCCGGCGGCGATGAGCCGGATGGCTCCGGAAAGTTCATCACGGCTTTCTTCCGCAATCCGCGCATCCGCGAAAGCGTGGATGAACTGCTGAAGCAGCGGGATGGCCTGATGTGCGGCGTATGCAACGGGTTCCAGGCGCTCATCAAGCTTGGCCTGATCCCATACGGCGAAATCCGCGATGCGGATGCACAAAGCCCAACGCTGACTTACAATGCCATCGGCAGACATCAATCCAGGATCGTGCGTACCCGCGTGTGCTCCAACAAGTCTCCGTGGCTGATGCGCACCGTGCCGGACGAGGTTTATTCCGTCCCGGTTTCCCATGGCGAAGGGCGCATTCTTTGCAGTGACACGCAGCTTTGGGCGCTTGCAGAAAACGGGCAGATCACCACGCAGTATGTCGACCTTGCGGGCGAGCCTGCCATGCAGGTGCAGTTCAACCCGAACGGCTCTGTTTGTGCTATTGAGGGTATTACAAGCCCAGACGGTCGTGTTCTTGGTAAGATGGGACATTCCGAGAGAAAGGGCGACAACCTTTATAAGAATGTACCATTTGAGAAAGACCAAAAGATTTTCGAGAGCGGCGTAAAATACTTCAAGTAATATAAAAATTAAAAATAATCAAACAAAAACGGAAACAGCTTGTAATGGCTGTTTCCGTTTTGTTTTAATATAAGTTTTATAGTAGCTTTTAGTTCATAAGAAACTTTTAATTTCTGTTGAACTTACCTTGCTTTATTAATTCCAATATTTCTTATCAAGATTTCTGAACTGTATCGCCTCAAATATATGGTCACGCTTAATAACTTCACTGTTGTCCATATCTGCGATAGTTCTTGCGATTTTTAAAATTCTGTCATAGGCTCTTGCAGATAAACCCATAGCATCAAACGAACGCTTCATAATAGTCGTTGCGGTATCGTCAAGTGGACAAAATTCG
>ERZ825670.3455-NODE-3455-length-13377-cov-5.726242_pt1 | contig 13377 bp, 15 predicted proteins | sample MGYA00519929_ERZ825670 | MGnify/ENA primary metagenome ERZ825670 (study PRJEB31778, sample SAMEA3449207) | human gut metagenome | biome: human gut; feature: human-associated habitat; material: faeces | place: United Kingdom | collected 2010/2012 ...
GCATGATGCCACGCTGCAGGCAGGAAGATGCGTTTATCAGGTTAGAGAGCAGTTAGCACAGCTTTTTAACGCAGAGAGTGCTGATGGCATTGCATTTACATCAAATGCCACCGAAGCCTTAAATACAGCGATTTTAGGGTTGTTTCAAAAAGGCGATCATGTGATTACAACAGTGTGTGAACATAATTCGGTGCTGCGTCCACTTTATCGCCTGCAAAAGCAGGGAGTAGAAGTAAGCTTTTTATCTGCAGATGAACAGGGAATATTAGACTACGACAAGCTTCCGGCACTGATAAAAGAAAATACAAAAGCAGTTATTGTGACACATGCATCGAATCTTACAGGAAATATCACGGATCTGGAATGCATAAAAAAAGAAATATCACATAAAGATATCCTTCTTATTGTAGATGCTTCTCAGACAGCAGGAATTTTAACGATTGATGTGCAGAAAATGGGAATCGATGTCCTTTGCTTTACAGGACATAAGGGGCTGATGGGACCACAGGGAACAGGCGGACTTTATGTGCATCAAGGAGTAAAAATAAATCCATTAAAGGTCGGAGGAAGCGGTATTCACAGCTTTGACCATGATCATCCAAAGGCAATGCCAGAGCACCTTGAAGCCGGCACCTTGAACGTACATGGAATCGCTGGTCTTGGCGGTGCACTGCATTATCTAAGTGAGATTGGCACAGAAGCTATTATAAAAAAAGAAAGATCGCTTATAAAACGATTAGAAGATCAGATTCGTGATCTTCCGAATATTCATCTGTATGGAAATCCAGACAGCAGCCAGAGAGTGGGGATTCTTTCCTTTAACATTGGGGATGAAGATTCTGCTTATGTTGCAGACTGGCTTTTTGAAGAGGAAGAAATTGCTGTCCGTTCAGGTGCTCATTGTGCGCCGCTCATGCACGAGACATTGGGCACAAAAATGCAGGGAGCTGTTAGAATATCTGTGTCTCATAAAAATACAGAGGAAGAAATTGACAGAACAGCAAAAGCTATTAAAAAGTTGTCGCAGCTGCTTGAGTAATGGGAGAGTCAATCTGATATGAGAATAAAAAAGAAAACCTGGATTTTAACATTTGAAAGTACTACGCAGGCAATGGCAGCTGATAAATTTGGCATAGAGCAAAAATTGCCGGGGCGACTGATTCCGATTCCACGGGAAATCACCGCAGGATGTGGTCTTTGCTGGAAAGCTGACCCAAAAGAAAGGGAAAAAGTGTTAGAAGCATTACAGGCAGCTGGACATCACTGGGAGGCAGAGTATATTTTGGACTTATAAAAAGCAAAGTAAGACGAGAAAGGCAAAAAATGGAAGAAAGTTTAAAATTTCATATAAAAGTTAGAGTCTTTCATAAAGAGCGGGCTTTCGGTCCGGGAGTGGCTGAATTGATGCACCTCGTAGAAGAGACAGGTTCATTGTCGGAGGCCTGACGGCGTATGGAAATGGCCTATTCAAAGGGCTGGAAAATCACAAAACGTGCAGAGGAGGATTTAGGATTTCCTTTAATGGATGGCAGCCGCGGCGGAAGTCATGGCGGAAAAACAACACTTACAGAAGAAGGAAAAGAGTTTCTGGAAAAATATGAAAAATTTCTGGAAGAAGTAGAGGAAAGCACAAAAAAATCGTTTGAAAAATATTTCTTAGAATAAGTGATCTGATGGCAGCATTACTGTTTGCAAGGGTTAGAAATATTGACAAAGTGAGTTTGATATTGTAAAGTTATAAATGGACATTCGTTATTCTTATATGAGAATAACGAAAAATATAAAAAGCAAAAACGAAAGGAAACTTCCGATGAAAAAAAGTGATCTGATTATAGTGCGCGGTGCTGGTGATCTGGCAACGGGAACGATTCATAGATTAAAAAAGAGTGGATTTCGTTTGCTAGTGCTAGAAACTGATTATCCGGCTGCCATTCGAAGACAGGTGGCTTTAAGCGAGGCAGTTTATAGCAAAAGTGCCTGTGTGGAAGGTGTGGAGGCAGTCCGTGTAAAAGATGAAAAACAAATGCTTGATGCATGGAAAAACGACAAAGTACCAGTAATGGTTGATCCAATGGGAGAAAGCATTGCTTCAATGCAGCCAAAAGTTGTAGTCGATGCGATTCTTGCAAAGCATAATCTCGGAACTAATAAAAATATGGCACCACTTACTATTGCACTTGGTCCTGGTTTTACTGCAGGTGTCGATGTGGATGTTGTAATTGAGACAAAGCGCGGTCACAATTTGGGCCGGGTGATTCGCGAAGGAAGTGCATATCCAAATACGGGAATACCAGGCATAATCGGAGGCTACGGAGCAGAGCGTGTCATTCATGCACCGGCAGAGGGCCTATTAAAAAACAAGAGTAAAATTGGCGATATCGTAGAAAAAGGTCAGGTGATAGCTGTAATTGAAGCATCAGACAAAGAAAACGAAAGCGTCGCAGATATAAAAAAAACAGAGGTGACAGCAACTATTGACGGTCTTCTTCGTGGACTTATTCGAGACAATTATCCAGTCACAAAAGGCTTTAAGATTGCAGATATTGATCCAAGAAAAGAAGAATTGGCAAATTGCTTTACGATTTCAGATAAGGCAAGATGCATTGCGGGAAGCGTCTTAGAAGTTATCTGCGAAGCATTAGAGTAAACAAAGAAAGTAAGGAAAATATTATGAAACTAATGAAAACAGAAGAAGCTGTGGGACAGGTATTGTGCCATGATATCACACAGATTATTCCTGGTGTGACAAAAGATGCGGTATTTCGAAAGGGTCACATAATCACAAAGGAGGATATTCCTGTCCTTTTAAGTGTTGGAAAGGAACATATATATATTTGGGAAAAGGATGAGCATATGCTGCACGAAAATGAGGCAGCACAAATTCTTTATGAGATGTGTAGAAACGAGCATATGCATCCATCTGCTGTAAAGGAAGGAAAAATAGAGCTTATTGCGGATTGTGACGGCCTTTTTAAGGTGGATCGCGAGAAGCTAAGGAAAGTCAATAGTCTGGGAGAAATGATGATTGCGACACGTCATGGCAACACCTTTGTAAAGAAAGGTGATAAGTTAGCTGGGACGAGAATCATTCCGCTTGTGATTGAAAAAGAAAAAATGGAGCGCGCAAAAGAGATTTGTAATGACGGGTCTATTTTGGAAATAAAGCCGTTGCAGCCAAAAAAAGCTGCGATTTTAACAACAGGAAGTGAAGTTTATCACGGACGCATTCAGGATAAATTTACGCCAGTTCTAGTAGAAAAATTAAAGGAATATGGCAGTGAAGTGATATTCCACGAGATTTATGATGATGACAATGAGGCAATTACTAAGGGCTGCCTTAGTGCTATAGAACAGGGCGCAGAGCTTGTTTTATGCACGGGTGGCATGAGCGTAGATCCAGATGACAAAACACCGCTTGCCATCAAAAATACGGGGGCAAGAATTGTTTCTTACGGTGCACCGGTTCTTCCGGGAGCAATGTTTTTAGTATCTTATTATGAATATAAGGATAAAACGATTCCGATTGTGGGACTGCCGGGCTGTGTTATGTATGCAAAAAGAACGATTTTTGATTTGGCACTTCCACGCATTATGGCAGATGACAAAATAAGTGCTGAAGAGTTAGCGGCACTGGGAGAGGGCGGCTTATGTTTAAACTGTCCAGTATGTACGTTCCCAAATTGTGGGTTTGGAAAGTAAAAAAAGAAAGGAAAAAATATGGAATACACGCATTTTGATAAACATGGAAATGCTGTTATGGTGGATGTGAGTGAGAAAGCAGTGACGAAGAGAGTTGCTGTTGCCAAAGGTTCTATCCGCATGAGTAGAGAATGTTTCGATAAAATAAAACATCAGGACATGAAAAAAGGAGATGTGCTGGGGGTAGCCCGTATTGCAGGCATTATGGGAGCAAAGAAAACTTCCGAATTAATTCCTTTATGTCATATCTTAAATCTTACCTCTGTAACAGTTGATTTCATCATGCAGGAAGAAAGCAGCAGTATAACTGCAGTCTGCGAGACAAAAACAACAGGAAAAACGGGTGTCGAGATGGAAGCGCTGACAGGAGTACAGATTTCGCTCCTTACCATTTATGATATGTGTAAATCGGTAGATAAGACAATGGAAATTTATGAAGTCTGCCTGTGCAGCAAATCTGGCGGAAAAAGCGGAGACGTTGTCTACAGGACAGTAGATGGTGAATAATTATGCGCTATCAGATTGAAAATGGAACCGTTTCTCTTGGAGGGAAGACCATCTTAAATCATATTGATTTTTCAATAAAAGGACAGGAAAAAATAGCAGTTGTCGGACGTAACGGTGCAGGAAAGACAACGCTTTTACGTTTAATTAGTGGGGAATTATCCTTAGATAGAGATGATAAACGCTTTGGAAAAGGAATCACAACCGATAAAGCGATTTCAATTGGATTTTTGCATCAGCAAAGCTTTTCAAATGCAGAGCGGACCGTAGAGGAAGAAATATTGTCTTTAGTCAGCGAGGAGGATATTTTCTCCAAAGAAAGATATTATTTTGAGAAAGAATATGATCGGATTTTTACTGGATTTGGCTTTAAAAAAGAAGATAAATGCAAAAAAATCGGGCAGTTTTCCGGTGGAGAGCAGACTAAGCTGGCATTTATTAAGCTTTTATTATCAAAGCCAGATATTTTGCTTCTGGACGAACCAACAAACCACCTGGATATTGCATCAGTAGAGTGGCTGGAAGAATATCTTGTCTCCTATGAAAAGGCAGTTATTATGGTTTCTCACGACCGATTTTTTATTGACCGTACTGCAGAAATCATTTATGAACTTTCTGATGGGAAATTAATGCGCTATGTCGGCAATTATACAGAATATAAAAAGCAAAAGGAAAAGCAAAGAGTGTCCCAGCAGAAAAAATATGATGCACAGCAAAAAGAAATAGCAAGATTAAATGAACTGATAGAAAAGTTTAAACATAAGCCAAAAAAAGCTTCGATGGCACGTTCTAAGAAAAAAGTGTTAGAGCGGATGCAAAAAGTGGAAAAGCCAGATAAAGAAGAAGCCTATATTTTTAAGGAAAAGTTAGAGCCGCTTATGCCAGGAGCAAAAAATGTTTTAGAAACCGAGCATTTAAAGATCGGCTACAAAAATCCTATCAGGGAACTTACCCTGCGAATCCGACGAGGGCAGAAAATAGCAGTACTTGGAGCTAACGGAGCAGGAAAAACCACATTTTTTAAGACAATCATTGGGCAACTCCAGCCAATCTCGGGAAAATATATAATTGGCAATGGAATTGCAACAGGATATTTTGACCAGCATTCCGGGGAAATACAGTCAGAAAAAAGAGTAGAAGAGCATTTTGGCGAATGTTTTCCCAAATTAACAGAAAAAGAAAAACGTCAGATATTAGGAAGATATTTGTTTTCCTCTCAAAAGGCAAATGTAAAAATCAGTGATTTATCCGGTGGAGAAAAGAGCCGCTTAATTCTGGCAGAAATTCTTGAAAGCCGCCCAAACTTCTTAGTTTTAGACGAGCCAACCAATCATATGGACTTACCGGCAAAAGAAACGATGGAATCGGCATTTTCTGCATATACAGGGACAATGCTGTTCATTTCCCACGACAGATACTTTGTCAGCAAAATTGCAGATGCCTTGTTATTATTCGAAGAAGATGGTGTAAAATACTATCCATTTAACTATGAGCACTATCTTCATATGCTAAAGAAAAAAAGAGAAGGCGATCAGACCTGGGCAGACGTGGTAGAAGCAGAAAATACTGCCTTAGTAGAAGGACTTCTATCTGTTCCGGCAAAAGAACGCCATCAGAGTGCCCGCTTTAACACCGAACAATCCTACACAGACTGGCAGCTGACTCTCGCCAGAGAACAGCTCGAAAAATGCCAGAAAAATATAGAACACTGGCAAAAACAAGCTGCTACCGAGTTAGATAACCTTACCTTTGAGCAATACCAATCAGAGAAATGGACAAAAAGACAGAGAGAACTCCACAAACGATTCGAAGAATTATCAGAAGAATATCTACAGCAAAATCTCATCTGGTATGAGAAATATCAAGAATATGAGGAGGCTTTTTCTGATTATCTTGAATAGATAATTCTGATTTGTGCAGGCCAAAACAGACGATTTTAATGTTTCGTCAGCTTTGCCTGCAGCAAATCAGAATGCTGATTCTGCCGACCGCATAGTAAGAGTTTCAACCGTAGAGCAATATTTATCAACCAGGCACACCAACAGCGCTTCTCTACACCGAGGCAGTTTTGTCAAATTCAGCGGCCACATATGATGTGCGATAATATCCCGCTCTTTATCGGTTAGAGCAAAGCGGGCATCAGCATTCAGCAAGGCTGTGTGTGCATGAGAAAATCCATGCCACTTATGGCTGTCATCTTTTTCGTGCCAGTCGTAAAGATAGAAGTCATGAAGAAAAGCACCGACAACGAGGGACTTTACATCTGCCCCAAGTCCGAAGTGTTTATTTAAGTAATAACATACTCTTGTGACGTACATAACATGTTTATAAGTGCTTACACTGCCGTGCTGGCAGAAATTTTTCATGGAAAGAGCCTCTTTGGTGTTGCAATATTTTTCTAATATCGTATCAATTTCCTGCATTTCTGCATTGCTTAACTTCATAGATGACCATCCTTTTTTATTTTAATAAATTTCAATATTTTTACTTAGATTACTTCGGTTTTCCAATAAGCCACGCTATATGGTGGAAGATCCATGCCGCCGCCAAAGTCAACAGTTTCTCCCGTAACAAGATCTGTTCCAAGACCGGAGCGCGCATTAAAATCAGCATGAAATGTGTTGGAATCAGCATTGATTGCAACAATAACACGTTCCTCATCACAGCTTCTTTCAAAAATGAGTTGTTTATCTCTTACAAGAAGATTCGCATAGCCACCGTTGTATAAAGCCGGGTGAGTGTGGTGTGCCTTCGCATAAGCGGCAATTGCATCAGAAAGTTCGTTCCATTCCGGTTTTTCAAGACGAGGACGAATCTCTTCATCACGTCCCTGTTTTTTACCTTCAATGCCCCATTCACTTCCATAATATATAGAAGGAACACCTGGCATTCCAAATAGCAGGCCATAAATAACAGGCAGCTGCTGTTTATCCTCTAATATAGTGGCAATACGGCTGACATCATGGTTATCTACAAAAGAGAGAAGATGCTTTCCACGGTAAATACACCAGTTTTCATAACCAAACTGGCGGTTTAAGCTGTAGCTGATCTCATGCATGTTCGCACAGTTAAAACTGGAATACAATCCTTTGTAACATTCATAGTTTGTAACAGAATGACACTTCTCATTATTCATATACATATTATAATCGCCATGTAATGTTTCTCCCATAAGAACAAAATCTTCTTTCAGAGTACTGGTAAAACGGCGTAGCTCTTTTAAGTAAAAATCACTCAGACAGTAAGCAACATCAAGGCGGAGACCGTCAATGCCGTAAAGGTCTGTCCACTGTTTGATTGCATCGAACTGATGCTGTCTGACATCCGGATTATCAAGATTTAACTTAACAAGTTCGTTATGTCCTTCCCATCCCTCATACCAGAATCCATCGTTATATTCTGTATTTCCATCAAAACTTAAATGAAACCATCCACAATATGGGCTGTCCCATTTCTTTTCCTGCACATCCTTAAATGCCCAGAAACCGCGGCCAACATGATTAAATACACCGTCAAATAAAATTTTAAGACCGGCCTCATGAATAGCATCACATACTTCCTTTAAGTCATCGTTCGTGCCAAGGCGGCGGTCTACAGTGTAGTAATCTCTGGTGTCATATCCATGATAGTCACTTTCCATAAGAGGATTAAAAAGAATACAGGTAGCACCGAGCTTTTTAATATGAGAAATCCAGTCCTTTACTTCAAGGATGGAATGTCCCACGACACTGTCATCGCTGCTTCTTTCTTCATTTAAAACTCCACAGAGTCCTAATGGATAAATCTGGTAAACTACTGCTTCATCGAACCACATAAGCTGTTCCTCCTAAATATAGAAAATGCTCGTCAGCTTTAAAAAATTGAGCCTCCGAGCATTTTCATTATAGCATAAATTCTGTTAAGATTCAAATTGGAAGGTCCAATTCAGGCATACAATTTGAAGAAAAAATTATGCTGCGATATAAGGGGAGATCGCCTTCATGATCGTTGGCATCTCATTTTCTCTTTCCATGATTCTTAAATCAACTTTGTTGCGGATATCTATAGTCATTACTCCAAGAAGAGACTTGGCATCTACAACGTACTGTCCATAAATTAAGTCAAAGTGGCTTTCAAAATCTTCAATAGCTTTTACAAATGATGTCGCATTATCCACAGAGCCAAACTTGATTGTGACTGTTTTCATAATTCTACATCTCCTTATCATAAATGTATATTATACCGATAAATAGATTGCCGGTATAAAAATAAATTTTTACTAAATCGTTTTGACGATTTTGGCTTATAATATTTCATATAAGGCAAAAAGTCAAGAAAAATTTTCAGAAGAAAGAAAATCGTAAAAAAAATAAAGTGAACATATTTTGAAAGCTTCTTGCATTTTTTATTCAAAATAGATATAATAGAATGGTGAGTATAAAATAATAAGAATTAAGAAAGGAAGGATACATTATGAAAAAATTCTTATCTGTAGCTTTAGCAGCAGTTATGATGTTATCATTAGCAGCATGTGGAAGCAGCTCAAACAAGGCAGAATCCAGTTCAGAAGGAGGCAGTGCTTCTGATAAGACTTATATTATCGCGACAGATACAACTTTTGCACCATTTGAATTCACAAATGATAAAAATGAATTCGTAGGTATTGATGTAGATATCTTAGCTGCGATTGCAAAAGATCAGGGATTTAAGTATGATTTACAGTCTCTTGGTTTTGATGCCGCTGTAGCTGCTCTTGAGTCCGGACAGGCAGATGGAACAATTGCCGGTATGTCTATCACAGAAGAAAGACAGAAAAAATATGACTTCTCCGAAGCTTACTATGATTCCTATGTATGTATGGCTGTAAAGAAAGGCAGTAACATCAAGGGATATGAAGATTTAAAAGGTAAGAAAGTTGCAGCGAAGACAGGTACACAGGGAGCTGACTGTGCTGAGTCTTTAAAAGATAAATATGGATTTGATATCACATATTTTGATGATTCCGCAACAATGTACCAGGATGTTAAGACAGGCAATACCGTTGCATGTTTCGAAGATCAGCCTGTAATGGCTTATGGTGTTTCTCAGGGTAATGGTCTTGAAATCGTAGCAGAAGAGAAAGATAACTTCTCCACACCTTATGGTTTTGCCGTATTAAAAGGACAGAATGCAGATTTACTCAAGATGTTTAATGAAGGTTTAAAGAATATTAAAGCGAACGGTACTTATGATGAGATCGTTGCAAAATATACCTCAGCGAAATAATTGAGAGACGAAGTTAGGTAAGAGGTTAATTTATGAATCTATTTGGAGTTTTAAGTGAAGTCTATCCAACATTGTTGACTGGACTTACTATGACAGTTAAGATTACGATTCTATCTCTGATCATCGCTTTGGTTATCGGTATTTTCGTATGTCTTATGAATATTTCCAGTAATATTGTATTACGTGGAATCGCAAAGTTTTATATTTGGCTGATTCGTGGTACTCCGATGCTGGTGCAGGCATTTTATTTCTATTTTGCTCTGCCACAGTTAGTTCAGGCGGTTACAGGCTCACAGTTCCGCATTACCGTATTTACAGCCAGTTTAGTTACACTTGCCCTGAATGCAGGCGCTTATATTTCTGAGATTTTCCGAGGTTCTATTGAGTCCGTTAATAAAGGACAGATGGAAGCGGCAAGAAGTCTTGGTTTAAGTTATGCAAAGTCAATGCAGAAGATTATTCTTCCGCAGGCAGTGCGTATCTGTCTCCCATCTCTTGTAAACCAGTTTATTATTACGTTAAAGGATTCTACGATTCTTTACGCAATCGGTTTATCAGAGGTTATGTATAATGCAAAGATTTATGTAGGAAGAACGATGGAATCATTTGCAACATATACATGGGTAGCAGTCTTCTTCCTTTTGATAGTGACAGTTCTGTCATTTATCTCAAGATATGTTGAAAGGAGGATGAATGCGTAATGACAACTGAAAAAGATGTAAAGATTCATGTAAAAGGTCTAAAGAAGAGTTTTGGACATGTACATGTTTTAAAGGGAATTGATGCAGAGATTAAAGCCGGTGAGGTGATCTGTGTCATTGGACCTTCTGGTTCTGGTAAGTCAACATTTCTTCGCTGTCTGAATCGTTTAGAGGAAGCAACAGCCGGAGAGATTCTTGTAGATGGACAGAGTATTACGGAAAAGAATTCAAATATTGACAAGATTCGTCAGCATATCGGAATGGTATTCCAGCAGTTTAACCTGTTCCCTCATTATACAGTAAAAGAGAATATTATGCTTGCTCCTGTAGAACTTAAGTTAAAGTCTAAAGAAGAAGCAGAAAAGAAGGCTCTTGAGCTGTTAAAGCGTGTTGGCCTGGCAGAGAAAGCAGATGCGAAGCCAAAACAGCTTTCCGGTGGACAGCAGCAGCGTGTAGCGATTGCCCGTGCGCTTGCGATGGAACCAGATATCATGTTATTTGATGAGCCAACTTCAGCACTTGACCCTGAAATGGTTTGTGAGGTTCTTGATGTTATGAAAGAGCTGGCTGCAGAGGGTATGACTATGGTTGTAGTTACTCACGAGATGGGATTTGCCCATGATGTAGCAGACAGAGTATTTTTCATTGACCAGGGTGTTATTATGGAACAGGGAACCCCGGAAGAGGTTATGGACCATCCAACAAATGAGAGAACTCAGAGTTTCTTAAGTAAAGTATTATAAAATATTTATAAATAAAAAGGCATCTGTTCGCAGCAGGTGCCTTTTTTAGGAGGTTATTATGCGAATCGTTGTAAAAGTGGGAACATCAACATTGACCCATACAAGCGGAAGAATCAACATCAGAAGAACAGAAAAGCTTTGCAAAATCTTAAGTGATGTAAAGAATGCAGGACATGAGCTTATTTTGGTATCTTCCGGTGCTATCGGTATGGGTGTCGGTAAACTGAATATGAAAAGTAAGCCCGAAGATATGCCCACAAAGCAGGCCGCAGCAGCGATAGGACAGTGTGAACTGATGTATCTTTATGATAAATTGTTCAGAGAATATAATCATATCGTTGCACAGATGCTGATTACCGGGCTTGACTTTTCAAATGAAGAAAGCCACAAGAATTTTCAGAGTACATTAAACCGTCTGTTAGAGTTAAATGTTATTCCGATTATCAATGAAAATGATACCATTGCAACACAGGAAATTTCTGTGGGTGATAATGATACAATGGGAGCAATTGTTGCAGAGAATGCAAATGCAGATTTATTGATTATTTTAAGTGATATTGATGGTCTTTATACCGGCGACCCGCGTAATAACCCGGATGCTCAGTTGATTGATACTGTATTTTCTATTACTCCGGAAATAAAAGAATTAGCAGGTACCAAAGGAACAACACTTGGTACTGGTGGAATGATTACAAAGATTCATGCGGCAGAAATCTCAATGAATGCCGGCATTGATATGATTATTGCTAACGGAACAAAACCAGAACTTCTCTACAATATCATTGATGGAGAAAAGGTGGGAACAAAGTTTATCGGGAGGAAAAAAGCATGACAACAAAAGAGATACTGACACAGGCAGTCACAGCGAAAAATGCGATTAACTCAGCAGATACCGAAACCAAAAACAAGGCACTTGCCAATATGGCAGATGCCCTTTTAGCACATACAGATGCAATTTTAGAGGCAAATAAACAGGATGTGGAAGCAGCGAGAGGAAAGATTTCTGATGTCATGATTGACCGCTTAATGTTAGATGCTGGTCGAATCGAGGGAATGGCAAAGGGAATCAGAGAGCTGATTGACTTAGATGACCCTGCCGGAAAAGTATTAAGAACTGTAGAACGCCAAAATGGAATTGTCATTGAAAAGACAGCAGTTCCAATGGGAGTTATCGCAATTATTTACGAGAGCCGTCCAAATGTAACAAGCGATGCAGCAGCCCTTTGTATTAAGAGTGGTAATGTCTGTGTTCTTCGAAGTGGAAAAGAAGCGTGGAAGAGTGCGAATGCCGTAGTTACTGCCTTAAAAGAAGGTATGGTAAAGGCAAATCTTCCAGGAGAAGGCATCCAGCTTATCGAAGATACCAGCAGAGAAAGTTCAGTAGAATTAATGAAAGCAGTCGGTTATGTGGATTTACTCATTCCAAGAGGAGGCCCTGGCCTTATCCGTTCCTGCGTAGAGAACGCCAAAGTACCATGTATTCAGACCGGAACAGGAATCTGCCATGTCTATGTCGATGAAAGTGCCAGTTTTGAGAAAGCATTACAAATCATTGAAAATGCCAAAACCAGCCGCCCAAGCGTTTGTAATGCAGAAGAAGTTCTTCTTGTTCACAGTGCAGTAGCAGAAAAGTTCCTGCCATTATTACAGAAAAAATTAGTAGAAGAACGAAAAATAAAAGGAGAAATACCTGTAGAACTTCGTCTCTGCGAAAAAGCAGCCAAAATCATCTCCGGAACTCCAGCCGGTCCAGCTGCATCCGCACCGCAGCGCGGGTACGGGCCGAGCGAAGATCAAACCCCGTCCCTTCGGCCTCGAGTGCCATGGCGACGCATCCGAGCGAATCCCCGGGCAGGAAATCACCCAACGGAAAGCTGTCGCAACGCAGCTTCGCCCGGTATGTCTCCTTCGCCGGGTCGAAGTCACCCGACACGGCAAGCTCTCCGCCGGCGACCGACAGCGTCGTCCCGGCCGCTATACGCCCGTCATTGGCTGACGCCGTGCCGCGCAGGATCATCCCGCGGGGAACGGCAAGACGCCGCCGCAGGGCCGTATCGGGCAGCAGGGCCCGCAGCGGATCGAGGTTCTGCAGGTCGCCTGCAAAACGGACCGAGGCCCCGGCATTCTGTTTCACGGTCAAATTGCGCGCCGAGCCGGACGCCCTCACGGTCAGCATTTCAGGAACCGATATATCAAGCGACGCATGATCCATGTTTTCAAGGGTTCCCGAAGCGGAAAGGCGTCCCGACAGCATCCTGTCGCGCAGTGTTTCGGGAAGTGTGATCCAGGGCTGCAGGTCCGCCGCCGACAATGTCATGCGCACCTCGGCCGAAAGCGGCGTCAGCGGATCCAGGGCAGCAATACCCGCCCCGGCATGCGCCTCGGCTGCAAGCTGCGACCGGGGTGTCTCGATCCGGAATCCGGAGAGCGAAACACCCGTACTGTCCATCGAAAAACGCCCCGCGGCATCACTTACGGTCAATCCG
>ERZ825670.3458-NODE-3458-length-13374-cov-4.269915_pt1 | contig 13374 bp, 15 predicted proteins | sample MGYA00519929_ERZ825670 | MGnify/ENA primary metagenome ERZ825670 (study PRJEB31778, sample SAMEA3449207) | human gut metagenome | biome: human gut; feature: human-associated habitat; material: faeces | place: United Kingdom | collected 2010/2012 ...
AAAAGAAAGATTATTTGTATCCAAGAGTAAATGCAATAGTTTTATATACAGGAAAACAAAAATGGAATGTATCAAAAACATTTAATGAAGCACAAGTGACAAGTATACTAGAAAAAGCAATAGAATTTGCAAAATATATTCTTGTAGATATTAATAATTATACAGAAGAAAAATTATTATATTTTTTTGTTTCTTCATGATTTTCTTTTTTGAAAATTATAATGCTATATATTAAGTAAATAATACTTAATATAATGGATGCCACAATTGATGAAGCTGTTATAATACTTGAAACATTATCAATATATCCACATTCTGTTACTAAATTTGCTTCATTTAACAATACTGAAAAATCATAAAAACCATGAAGAAATGCTAAAGCCCAGATGTTTCTAGTTAGATAATATAGTGTTCCAAATAAAATACCTATCGATGTTGTTTGAATGAATTGAGTTATTGTGGTTAGAAAATCTTGACCATAGAATATATTTGTTAAATGAATAGAACCAAAAATGATACCACTTATTACTATGGAAGTTATGATTTGTTTTTTGTTTTCACTGTAACTAGCTAATAACTCTTCTTCAATTATTCCTCGAAAGAATATTTCTTCAAATAAACCAATACTAATAGTATAAAAAATTAAACTTATTAAATTGAAATAATTTAATTCTTCACCGATTAAACCAATGATATTTGTAATAAATACAAGTAATGATAAAATTACTATTGGTAGACATCTTTTTAAAGTTTCTATAAAACTTGATTTTTTGTTTTTAAAAATATACCATCTTTTTCTAACTGTTAATACAACTAGTGAACAAATTAAAACTACTACTTCACTGATAAAATATTTTGTGTATTTTCCATAATTGATTGTTTTCCAGATTGTACTTGCAAATATGCTTCCAATTGTTTGGATAAATGCTTCAAATAATATTAGGATTAAAAATACCCTGATTATTAATTTTAGTAAATTCTTTTTTTCCATATTAACCTATATTTGAAACATTAGTGTATATTTGTGATACATCTTCAATATCTGATAAAAGATTGTAAAGTCTATCAAATATTTCTTTATCTTCTCCTTCAAGGGTAATCTTGTCTTTAGCATACATACCAACTTCATCAATTTCATAATCAATGTTTGGTATTAATTTTTCAAGTTCATCTTTTGCGTTGTTTATATCACTTGGATTTAAGCTGATTGTTATAAATCCATCTTCAGATTCAATGTCAACAACATCTATTCCTGCATTAAGTAAGCATTCTAATATTTGTTCTTCATCATCAAACTTAAATGATATAATTCCTAGATGTTCATAATTGTATGAAACAGAATTTGTTACTCCGAGTGATTTGTTAACTTTGTTAAATGCTGCACGGACCATTCCAACAGTTCTATTAACATTATCTGTTAGGCACTTTATAATTAATGTTGATGCTCCAGGTCCGAAACCTTCATAAACTACTTCATGATATTCATCTTGCCCTACACCTTTTGCTTTATCTATTGCCCTAGTTATAATGTCTGATGGAACTTGATTTTTCTTGGCTTTGTCAATTAATCTTTTTAATGTTATATTTGCCTCAGGATTTGGACTTCCTTTTTTAGCTGCTAAATATATTTCTTTAGCAAAAGTTGTATATATTTTTCCTTTTGCAGCTCCTGTTTTTTGTATACTTGCTTTTCTTACTTCATATGCTCTTCCCATAATTTCTCTCCTTTAAAATAATTTTATTTTTTTCACAAATTTGTAAACCCCATAGTTTTTATTTAAATATTTTATTCTTTTTACTACTTTTCTTACTGTGTAAATATCATAATAAGTAAATTTTTCTTTTTTCATAACAAATTCTAAAGCTTTTATTACTAATCTTTTAGCATTTTTAGTTCCGAAGAACTTTTCCATTTCTTCTTTTTCTTTTTTAGGAATGTTGCGCACTAGTAATTCATAATACCATGTACCATGTTGCTTAAATAAATACTTTTTACCATCAAAATTTTTTAAAACTTTTAATGTGTCATAGTAACCTAACCTCATGTTATTTCTTATATCTTCTTGTTTGAAATCTAATATGCTTCCTAACTTTCTTGATGGTTTTATAATTGTAATTTTTTCTTTATATTTGTATGGTCTTCTTATTCCAATTGCTTCAAGGTCAATTACATATACTTTGTCATAGCCTTTTTCAAGTAAGCTATTTGCTGGAATATAATCATGAAAACCACCATCTAAATAGTAATTGTCATCAATAAGTTTTTCAAATTTAAAAATTGGTAAAAAACAAGATGCAATTATATAGTCATTTAATTTATTTGCTGGTATATCTTCTTTAAACATGTATCTTGGTTTGAAATCGTTTGCTCTTACTGTTACTAACCCAAAATCTTTTTTACTTTTATAAAGATATTTACTTATGTTGAATTTTTCTAATTTTTTACGAATATTTATTGTACTTATTCCTTTATTAACAACAATATTTTTAACATTTTCTAATATTTCCATTAATAATTTCATATCATATTCATTGCTGTTAGCTTTATTTATAAGTTTATCACTGAAACCTAAAATTGAACCAGTGGATTCATTATACCAGAAATTGTAAAGTTCATAAAATCTATTACTGGCACACATCGCTGCATTAAATGAACCAATTGAGGTTCCAACAAAACCATTAACATTTATGCCACAATCAAGGAATGCTTTGTAACAACCAACTTGATAAGCCCCGCGAAGACCGCCACCTGAAAAAGCTATTCCTACCTTCATTTGTTCTTACCTACCATCTTTTTAGCTAAAAACTTAGCAAATTTATGTCCTTTATTTTTAGATTTTAACCTTTTAAAATATTCATTTAATGAATCATTTTTATAATGAATTATGTTATCAAGTTCATCACTATCACTACAAATTGGACTGTAATAATCTTTTTCTAAGAATATTCTAGATAATAAATATTTTGAACTTAAACCATTTATTAAAAGTAATTTATCTAGAAGTTCACCATAATTTATTGTGTCAGTTTTTAAGTTAAATGTTTGTTTATTTAAAACTGCAGCATAATTTATTCCTCGAACAAAAGCATAAGCACAATCTTCTTTAGTGATAACATCCATATCATCATCTCTATTTCCATGATACATAAATGTTTCTTTTAAAGGATTACTTAACACCAAAGGAATACGATAAATTGTATAATTTTTTAATTTACTTTTAATTAGCTTTTCACTTTCTAATTTTGATGCATCAAAATAATCAAATTCATTTAATGTTATTTTACTTTTAACACTTGGATTTTTTATGTTTTTGTACATGCTTGTAGTTGATGCAAAAAACAAATGACATTTAGGATTGTAATAATTAATCGCACGAACTATATTTTCGCACCCTCCATAGTCAATGGTCATTGAAAGACCAGACTTCATATTTCCTAAAGGAGGCATGGCACTTGCTAAATAAATTATATAATCATGGTCTTTTACTAATGCTTCCATTAAAACTCTATCTGTTACATCACCATATAAAACATTAACTCTTTTTTTAAATCTTTTTAATCTACTAAAAGAATTTTTGTTTTTTAAATCAAGAATAGTTATTTCGTATTTTCCTTCACTGAGTAGATATTTAACAGTATGAATTCCAACAGCACCAGCAGCACCAACAACTAATACTTTTTTCATCTAATGCACTCCTTTTTATAAAATATTTATTACTACTAATAATATTATACCTATTATTATACCATAAATAGTTTTTTTTTTATGTATTTCTTCATAAACTTCTTTTAAAAGTTCAAAAAATAAAATATGGAGTAACATTCCCAGTGTTAAAGCAATTATTATTCCTTCTAAAATTGGACTTAGATTTCCAAATATTAAAAATAGTAAACCGCCGATACCGCCAGATAAAACTAAAAGAGTTATTAACATTTTATTTTTGTTGTTCTTCTTTGTGGCAGATATTTGAAAACCAAATGGTAAATTGTGTAAACCTATTCCTGTAAGCATTAAAATTCCACTTTTTAAATCTGTGGTTGCAACACCATAAAGGGCCATACCTTCAATTATGTTATGAAGTAAAAGTGCTATTATGGTTATAGTACTTATGTGTTCAATATGATTTTTATGGTCTTCTTTTTCTTCATCATTTTCATGGTGATTATGTTCATGATGTGGTACTAATTTATCAATTAGAATAAGCAAGAAAAGACCAATGATAACAAAAAATATTAACCACCATTTATCGACCTCGATTAGCTCAGGTATTAAATCAAATGTTATTAGGCCAATAATTACAACACTTGCACATGATAAAGATAATCTTGTAAATAATGTTTTATTTTTCACAAAATTATATATTATTATACCTACTAAAAAAAACAAACCACTAAAGAATGTTAATAATAATGCCATGATATTACCTCTTTTCCTTTAGTATTTTACCACAAATTTGTTCAAAAAAAAAGAAGAAAGAGTGTTAAATTTTCTTCAATTTTCCGAATGCTTATTCATTAGTACGGCTATTCGACTCCGTACAATTACATTGTAGCACATATTTTATAAAATAAAAGCCATGTTTTTGTTTTTTTAAAATTTTGCTTATTTTTTATATTTCAACTATGATTGTACTTTGAGAATAATACTTTCCATAATAATTAGACACTAAATCGTAAGCTGCTGAATCAACAAGTTTTCCGTGATTCCACACTTGTAATGAACAATTAGTATTGTTATAATATGCTCTTAGATACTCGTTAGATTTTAATTTTATTTCTAGTTTAATATTTAAATTTTCAAACCACTCTAACCATTTTGTCATATTGTTTACTCTATCTGTATTTTCATCATTATTTATAATATAGTTTATTTTTTTTAATAAGTCATTAATATTTTTAGGATATATTACTTCTTTTTTCATTATACCAATTCCTTTTTATAATTATTTATGGGGCAAAAACAATTTTTATCATAATTTTTTTGATTGTTTTTAATATCTTGATAAATTAGATGGTGATAATCTATAAATAAAACACCAAATTCATTCATATCTCGAATTCCAATGAGCCTAACCCCACCTATAACTCCAAGTTGCCATATTTCATAATCATTTATATTTTGATTAAACCACATTTCAAATTCACTTTCATTTTCAAAATTACGATATTCCATGCACAAATTTTTTATTACTTCTTTAACAATATCATACTCTTTAGTATTATTTTGTATTCTATGGGAATGATTATTTCGATCACGATTAAGCTCATCAAAAGTCCTAGAAACAACATGGGGAATTAACTGTTCAAATATTAATTTAAAGTTATCAAAAAATTCATCACTCTTACTTAGATAATTAGTAAAATCATACTTTTTAACTTTTGTACATCTAAAACAAAATGGAAATTTAGAAAAGTTAACTAAAACTTTATTATCCATTAATTATTTCTTGAAATGTTAAAAATATTTCTCTTTCTGATAATCTAGTTGTTGAAACCTCAGTAGCTTCAATACCGTTTCTTGCTTTAATCCATGGGGATTGCATATGAGTTTTTCTTTCTAACTCATCAGCAGTATAATTTCCATATAGTTCCATTGTTTTATTTAGTGCACGCATTATTCTTTCATCAAAATTGGTTGTAATCGGTCTTTCTATAAATAATTCATTTATTCCATTATTTTTAAACATAGAATAGATATCTGGGTCAACAGGACCATGAACCCATGCTTCAAATTTGTTTTCAAATAATTGATTGTTTAATTCATATACATTGCAATTATTTTGTGCCAAATAAATACCATAACTAAAATATAAAAGTTTTTGTAATTTTTTATGTGTCATTGGCATACTAGTTAAAAACCATCTTACAATATTAAATGTTGTTGTTGCATAATTCATTATAGTTACCTCCCTTAGTTATTTAATTTTATCACATTATTAAAAAAAATAAAATAGTTTTTCAATTATTTAATATAATTCATTAATTTTAATTTTCATTTGAAATTCCCTTTAAACTTGAAAACAGAAATATATCTAATTATAGTATACTCGTGGTTTTTTGGCAAGAAGAAGGAAAGAAATCAAAAGACAAAAAAATAATAAGAATAAAAATAATAGCAACTCAAGTAAGCCTTCTAGTACGAATGTTTTCAAGAAAGTAATTTTAAATAATCGTGAAAAGTTTAATAAAAAAACAATGTTTTCAATTAAACTACAAGGTAATAACTTTAACTATGAAGATATCGAAGAAATAATTGAAAATGGAGAAATAGTTGAAATAGAAATAGTTATTGATAATAAAAATGAATCAAATATACATCAAATGCTTGCTAAGATATAATATGACATAAAAAGTTAAAAAAGTAATTAAGTATATAATATATCCAACAATCTATTCTTATTTAAAATAGGATAATTTTACAAGTCTGTCTTATTTTTGTCGTGCTCTATCTTAACTATAACTAATTTTACCATTTATGTTTTCTTGTAATTTGTTTTAATCTTTTTCTATTAAAATCAAACGGGAGATTCTCTAAATATTCTTCTTCAACTTTCTCAAAATTAAGTTTATTTATTCTTTTTAAATTCAAAAATGCGGCATTTGTAGAAATAAAATTAATTTCATTATTTTTTAATATATGAAATATTGCACGTTTGTAAAAAACTTCATACGTTTCTCCAAAAACATTTTTATAATATATCAAAACATAAAAAGATGGTAAATATATACCTTTCCCTAACTCTCCTATTTTCATTTTAGAATAAATTTTTTCATCATATTCTAACACTTTTAGAAATTTGTAACATTTTTTAGTATCAAAAACAAATTTCAGGTTACTTACTTCTCTCTCTTTTAACATAAACACTCTAAAATATTGATTATTGCTACATGGTTCAATCATAGTTTTAATTACTATATCAGTTGCTGGAGAATCTCCAACATTTTCAATGTCTAAGGAAAAATGTATTCCATCTTTTTTCTTAATTCCAGTTACATTTTTAATATTTATAATTGGCATTTTACTTTTATTGAAATTATTTTTATTATTTATAAATTGGATTATTGTTGTAACTAATAAGAACAAAGAAACAAAAAAATTGAATATACTTAAAATGTCTATATCAGAATATAGTTTGCTAGAAACAGTTAATACCATTTTAAAAAAATTCATAACGATTCACCTCTATATATAATGCTTCATAATATTGGTGAAATAAAGCACTATTCTTTTTTATAACATACATTTGGGGTTATTAATTAAAATACTTTACAATTGCATCAACTATTCTTTCACTTGCATGTCCATCACCATACGGATTTGAGGCTTTACTCATTTTTTCATATTCATCTATATCTGTTAATAATTTTTTAGTTTCTTCATAAATTACTTCTTCATCAGTACCAACAAGTTTTAATGTACCTGCTTTAATTCCTTCGGGTCTTTCAGTTGTATCTCTTAAAACTAAAACTGGTTTTCCTAAACTCGGAGCTTCTTCTTGTATTCCACCACTATCTGTTAAAATGATATATGATTTATTAAGAAAGTTGTGAAAATCAAATACTTCTAAAGGTTCAATTAATCTTATTCTATCACAACCATCAAAAACTTCACTAGCCACTTCTCTTACTTTTGGATTCATATGAATTGGATATATAACTTTTATATCACTAAATTCATCAACAATTCTTTTAACAGCCTTAAATATATGACGCATTGGTTCACCTAAATTTTCGCGACGGTGAGCAGTTAATAAAATCATTCTTTCATCAGGTTTAATCCACTCAAGGTCTGGATGCACATAATCTTCATCAACTGTTGTAGACATAGCATCAATTGCAGTATTTCCTGTTACATATATTTTTTCTTCTGAAATATTTTCTTTTAACAAATTGTTTTTACTTATTTCTGTTGGCGCAAAATATAAATCTGTCATTCTATCAACACATTGTCGGTTCATTTCTTCTGGATATGGTGAATATTTATCATCCGTTCTAAGTCCTGCTTCAACATGTCCAATTGCAACTTGGTTATAAAAAGCTGCTAAAGCTCCAGCAAATGTAGTTGTTGTATCTCCATGAACTAATACTATATCAGGCTTAACTTCTTTTATAACTTTTTCTAAACCTATTAAAGCTCTAGTTGTAACATCAGCAAGAGTTTGTCCTTGTTTCATTATATTTAAATCATAATCAGGTTTAATATCAAAAGTATTAAGAACTTGATCTAACATTTCTCTATGTTGAGCTGTTACACAAACTATGCTCTTAACTTCTTCTCTTTTTTCTAATTCTTTTACTAGAGATGCCATTTTTATAGCTTCTGGTCTAGTACCAAAAATACTCATTACTTTAATCATTTTTTTCCTTTCTAATTTTAAAAATAAATTTTACATTGTTGTCCCAAAAACGTTTTATTCTTTTTGGTTCTTTTAGTATTCTATAAAGCCATTCTGTATTAGTTTTTATAAAAATTTGAGGAGCTCTTTTTTTTGTTCCACTTAAAACATCAAATGATCCACCGACGCCCACAAAAATTCCCTTTTTAAAATCTTTGAAATATTTATAAAGTAATTTTTCTTGAGCTGGTATACCTAGTGCCACTAAAACAATATCAGGCTCTTTTTTTATTATTTTTTGAAATTCTTCTTCTTTATTTTCAACATAGCCATTTGTCATTCCAAAAAGTTTAATATTAGAATAATTTTTTTCTATTTTTTCTTTTAAATTATTTAAAACTTCTTGTTTAGCGCCAAACAAATAAAGACTTTTTTTACTTTCATTAGCAAATTCAAATAATTTTTCTGCAATTTCAATCCCCGGTATTCTTTCTTTTACATCAACGCCTATCATTTTAGCTGCTTTTACTACCCCTATACCATCTGGAACAAAGGACACGCTGTCATCTTCGAGAATTTCTTTTAATTCTAAATCTTTTTCAGCTATCATTAATGTTTCAGGGTTAACAGTTACAATAAATTTTTTATTTTTATTTTTTAAATCTTTTTTTAATATTTCAAAAAAACTTTTCTTATCTTTCTTATATAATTTTTCAAGAAACTTTTTCATGTACATCCTTTCTAATGTATTCTATTTACAAAATGTTTTTACTCATCTTTTTTTATCAAATCAATAATAGCATTTGCCTTTTTACTCCAGTCATTTTCCTTAGCTTCTTTGTCTAATAAATCTATATATTTTTTATCATTTTTAACCTTTTGGGCTTCTTCTAACATTTTTAAAAATTCTTCATGATTATGACCGATTAAAACACTTTTATATTTTCTACACTCAGGCATATCCGTTGTAACAATTGGTTTATGAAGTGCCATATATTCAAAAATTTTAACTGGGCTGGTAGATTTAGTTATATTGTTAATTTTAAATGGAATGGTAAGTATTTCTGCAAGTTTGGCATAATTTTTTAAAATTTTGTAATCTCTACTACCTAAGAAATAGACATTTTCTACATCTCCCATTTCTTCATCATATGATTCATCATATTTAATCCCAAATAATACAACATTATATTTGTTGGTTGATGCAATTTTCTTCACTAAATCATAATCAAACCATTTTGCAAGAGCTCCATAATACATTACTATAGGTTTGCCATTATTTAAAACGTCAACAAATTCTTTTTCAAAAACATAATCCTTGTCATAATATGTAAAGAAATTATAATCTACTCCGTTGCTTGAAAATACTAAATTATTTTTTCCTCTTCTTTTTATTACTTCTTTTTCTAAAGCATCAGCCGTAACAACAACATATACTTCTTCATGATTCATTACATATTCATATTTATCTACTATATTTTGAGGCAAATTCTTAGTTCCAGCAAGTTCTGGAGATAAATGATCAATATATTCATATATAAATTTATAGCCATTATTTATATAATTTTCTATATTTTGAACAGATAATTTCCAATCTGTTGAATAAAGTTGAACATATTTAGGTTTATTTATTTTTTCTAACTCTTTCATAAGTATTTTATTTAATGCAATATTATTAAAATTAATTAAATATATATTATCATTATGTTTTTTTATAGTTTTTACTTTGTCAGTCATTGTTGTGACTTCATAAAACATTAAACATTTTTCTTTAGCTAAATTATTTGCAATATGTTGAGGTCTTTGAAATAATGGAACATTATAACCAAAGCTACTTCTCCATAAAATAACTCGGTCATAGGTTTCATTATCTAATATTTTTCTTATTATTTTTGAATATTTTCTTTTATTGAATATAACTTTAAAACTAATTTTGTCTAAGTAATTTGCTATAATATAAGCTCTTAATTTTTTACAAAAACCAATGAATCCATATTTTTTATAAACATTTACTAATTTAGATAATTTTTCTTTCATCTTTATCATCTCTTTTCTAATAATATGATATCAAATAAAAGAAAAAAGTACAAGCTTTAGACTACAATTTAAAGGTTTAATATTAGCAAAAAAACAATGAGAATTAAATTCTCATTGTCTTAAATTAATTATTTAATTTTTATTATATGCTTTTTGATATGAACCGTCTTTAATATCATCAATCCATTTTTGGTTATTTACATACCAATCAATAGTTTCTTTCATACCATCTTCAAAGTTATAAGTTCTATCCCAATGTAATTCTTTTTCAACTTTAGAAGAATCTATGGCATATCTTCTATCATGTCCTGGTCTATCACTAACAAAAGTTATTAATGATTCTGGTTTTCCTAATTGTTTAAGAATTGTTTTTACAACTTCTAAATTTGTTCTTTCAGAATGCCCACCTAGATTGTATACTTCACCAATTTTGCCTTCTCTTAATATTAAATCAACGCCAACATTATGATCATGTACATGAATCCAGTCTCTTACATTTTCTCCAGTTCCATAAACAGGAATTGGTTCATCATTTAATGCTTTTGAAATAACTACAGGAATTAGTTTTTCTGGAAATTGATATGGTCCATAGTTATTTGAGCATCTAGAAATAGTTGCTGGTAATCCAAAAGTTCTAATGTATGCCATTACTAGTAAATCAGCACTTGCTTTAGATGCTGAATATGGACTTGAAGTATGTATTGGATTTTCTTCAGTAAATAATAAATCTGGTCTATCTAAAGGTAAATCTCCATATACTTCATCAGTTGACACTTGATGGTATCTTTTTACGCCATATTTTAATGATGCATCCATTAATACTTGTGTTCCTAAAATATTTGTTTTTAAAAATATTTCTGGATTTTTGATTGAATTGTCTACATGAGATTCTGCCGCAAAATTGATTACAGCATCAAATTTTTCTTCTTCAAATAAATTAAATACTTTTTCCCTATCTGTTATATCCATTTTAATAAATCTAAAATTACTTTTATCTTCTAATTGAATTAGATTTTCATAATTACCTGCATATGTTAATGCATCTATACATACATATTCATCTTCTGGATAAGCATTTACAACATAGTGTAAATAATTACTTCCTATAAATCCTGCTCCACCTGTTACTAATACTTTCATTTTTAAAATCTCCTATTCTTTAAAGTCAATAAATATTGTCCATAATCTGTTTGTTTTAAATCTTGTCCCAAAATTTCTAATTGTTCATCACTTATAAATCCACGTCTCCATGCTATTTCTTCTAAACAGGCAATGTACAATCCTTGCATTTCTTGAATTTCTTCAATAAAACTTGATGCTTTTAACATATTTTGAGGTGTTCCTGTATCAAGCCAAGCAATTCCTCTATTCATTAATTGAACTTTTAATTTTCCTCTTCTTAAATATTCGTTATTTACAGATGTAATTTCAAGTTCTCCTCTTGCTGATGGTTTAACATTTTTAGATATTTCAATTACATCATTATCATAAAAATATAATCCTGGTACTGCATAATTTGATTTTGGATTTTCTGGTTTTTCTTCAATTGACATAACATTAAAATCTTTATCAAATTCTACAACTCCGAATGCTTTTGGATTTTTTACTCCAAAACCAAATATTGTAGCTCCTTCTTTATTATTTTGAGCTTCTCTTAAGATATCTGTCATTCCTTGACCGTAGAAAACATTATCTCCTAAAACTAAACAAACACTATCTTTTCCTATGAAATCTTCACCAATTATAAATGCTTCAGCTAATCCTTTGGGCTCTGCTTGTTCTTTATAAGAAATATTTATTCCTAATTTTGAACCATCACCTAATAATTCTTCATACATTGGCAAATCTCTTGGCGTTGATATTATTAAAATGTCTCTGATGTCTGCTAACATCAAAATTGACAGCGGATAATATATCATTGGTTTGTCATATAATGGCAATAATTGTTTTGATACTACCTTAGTCATTGGGTACAATCTTGTACCTTTTCCTCCTGCTAAAATTATTCCTTTCATAAAAGTTTACCTCCATTTCTTAAATCTATTATACCTGTTTTATTTATAAATGTCTAGGCTTAATATAATTAAATAAATAACTTGGATTTACACCTAGGCTTTGATATAACGCTAAAAATATAATTATACATATTAATACAAATGCAAATGTTTCAAAAATAACATAATTAACATTTCCTTTATTTGTTTTGCTTTTTAATTTGCTAATAATATTTGGAATTATTGGAGATAAAATTAAACAAGCAATAAATAATGTTCTTAAAGCTAGGAAATATCTATCTTCAACATGACCAAAACTTGCTACTAAACTTGGAAATAAAAATGTTAAAAATATGCATGTATTTAATCCAAAATAACTTTTTATTTTTTTGGCATGTTCACGTAAATAATTATAAGTTAAATAGATACTTATAGCCATAAAGCAAATTGTAAATAGTGGATATGGATTTTTTAAAGGATATGTGTTAAGTGGGTCATTCATCAGACCTAAGAATAATCTTTCTGTCCATTTTACAATAAATTCTATCGGATGATGTAAAAATGTTTCTATATACATTCCTGGAGTAAAATAGTCATCTCCACTTTCAATTACTGATGTAGCTTCATCTCCTAAACTTGCCACTATTGACATACTTAAATTATCTGGAATCATTGCAGGATAATTTATCACAAGCATGTTCGCTGATAAACCATGAATTAACCATTGTGTTCCAGTTGGAATATTATTTCCTTTTTCTCGTCCATCTTCAACAATAAGATTTTCATAAAGCTTATCAGGAACTTTTGTAACACTATATCCAATACCGAATATAATTAGTGTAATTACCATTACCTTGAGATTTTTTCTATTGCTTTTTATAACAAAGCATATAAAATAAATAATTAATATTAGAGCTGAAATTGAATATTGTCCACTTAAACCACTACAAATTCCAAGCATTATTCCAAGTAATAAAGGTCGATATTTTTTATAAGTATCATTATCT
>ERZ825670.3459-NODE-3459-length-13373-cov-3.305301_pt1 | contig 13373 bp, 7 predicted proteins | sample MGYA00519929_ERZ825670 | MGnify/ENA primary metagenome ERZ825670 (study PRJEB31778, sample SAMEA3449207) | human gut metagenome | biome: human gut; feature: human-associated habitat; material: faeces | place: United Kingdom | collected 2010/2012 ...
TCGCCATACGCAGCGTCTCGTATGCCGGCAACACGCTCGCATCGCCGGTAGCGACTTTCTGCAACAGCGAGGCCGTGCGCATCTCGTCCCACATATCGAGATCGTTGTTCGAGCAGGGGCCGTCGGTTCCGATGCCGACCGTCAGGCCGCGCCCGATCATCCGCGCGACCGGAGCGATCCCGCTGGCAAGCTTCATGTTGCTCTGCGGATTATATGCGACCGACACTCCGTAGCGAAGCAGGATGTCCATATCCTCCTCGGTCAGGTGCACGCAGTGCACGGCCAGCGTCGGATAATCGAAAACACCCAGATCGCGCAAATACTCGGCCGAGGTCTTGTCGTAACGCTGCCGGATCGTCTCGGTCTCGGAACGCGTCTCGCTCAGATGGACATGAATGCCCAAGCCGTATCTTTCACATAAGGACAAAGCCTTGCGAACGGATTCCGGCGAGCACGTATAGGGAGCGTGCGGCGCGATGCGCACGCCGAGGCGCCCCCCGTCCGCCCCGGCATAGCGTTCGACCAGACGGACGGTCTCCCGCTCGAACGCTTCGTAGTTCGTATCGATAAAGGCCGGGCACACGACAGCCCGCATACCGCTCTCGAGCACGGCCTCGGCCACGCGGTCGGCATGCCAGTACATATCGACGAAAGTCGTCGTCCCGCCCAACAGCATCTCGGCGATCCCGAGGCGGGCTCCCAGGTAGACGTCGTCGCCCGTCAGCTTCGCCTCGAACGGCCAGACCCTGTCGGCGAGCCACTCCATCAGCGGCAGGTCGTCGGCATAGTTCCGCATCAGCGACATCGCCACATGGTTGTGCAAATTGATCAGGCCCGGCATCAGCAACTTCCCTCCGGCATCGATCACGCGCCGCGAGCGGTTCTCCGACTCCGTTCCCCGATCATCGGACCCGTTGTCCGGAGTCGCCGGAAGAACCGACGATATGCGGCCTCCGGAAATGGCGACCGATCCCCTGAAAAATTTCCGGGGATCGTTTGCCGAAGCCGTCATAGGCAGAATCAACGCATTCCTTATCAGTATGTCCATATCTTTCCCGTATAAGATAGAGGCCTCCCTCCCGCCGACACGAGGGGAGAAGAACCGGCCATGCGCACGAGCAAAACCCGCTCCGCGCTACTTCGTCCCGACCGAGCCTTGCACCGTCAAAATGTGCATTTTTTCCGGCGTATTGGCGTATACCTTCAAGGCTCTCAGGTAGTCGCCCGATTGCTGTCCGCGCGGATTGAACGTAACGATCAGCACGGCCGTGTCGCCGGGCATGACGGGCCTCTTGGAGAATTTCGCCTGCACGCATTCGCAAGACTTGGCCACTTTCAACACGACCAACGGCTCGTCGCCCGCATTGACGAAAGCGACCGACTCTGCGACCGGCGCACCTTTCGGATCGGCCGGTCCCAAATCGACCGATTTTTTCAAAAACTTCAGGGACGGCTGTCCGCCGAGCGTTCCGGCAGCGAGCGCGAGCGAAATAAGAAGCAGAAAACGTCTCATAGAAATTGGTATCGAAAATTCGGCGAACGAACCGACAGACGATAGAACCGGACGTCCCCCCCCTGCCGCTCTCCGGGCGGATTCCGCAAAAACGGTCCCTTCGCAATCGGGGCCCTTACGCCGGCAAGGATTTATTGCATCCGAAAATTATAGGTGATCGTACCGGTCTGCGACAACGGCGCGCTTTCGTCCACATTGAACCGCGCGCCCCTCGCGGCTTTCAGCGCCGCGTTGACGAGCACGCTGTTTTGCGTCGTGGATCCCTTGGCCCGGTAGGCGGCCGAGGTAACCCGTCCCTGCTGATCGACGACGATCTCGATCACGACGCGTCCCTGATCCTTCGCACGGTAGTCGGGACTCGGCAGACCGCCGACCAGCGAACGGCCCGAAAGACTGGCCGAATTGCCGTCCGTTCCCGTTCCGGTCCCCTCGTGACTGCCTTCCGGCGTTCCGGCCAAATCGCCCTGATTGCCTGTCCCGGTTCCGGTGCCTTCGCTGCGCGAAGAGCTGCCCTCGGTCCGACCGGGGAAAAGCGCCTTGCGATTCACCTCGCGCGGCTTCTCGGCCGGCTGCTGAGGCTTCGGCTGGGGCTTGGCCTGCACCTGTTCCTTTTTCGGTTTCTTCTCCGGCTTCTTTTCCTCTTTCACCACGGGCACGTCCTCGTCGGTCTGCTGCGTCATCTGCTCCTGCTCGTCGGGCTGAGCCTCCGAAGGTGCCTGCGTCTGCTGCGGAGCGTCGGCCGCCTCGTCGTTCATCGCCAGATCCTCGCCGGGCGCGGCCTCGGTCACGTTGCCGAAATTGATCATCAGCCCCTCGCCCGTATCGGGCGGCTCGGCCAGCGTGAAGCGAACGAGCAACAGCAGGAGCAGCACCAGCGCCGCGTAGGCGAACGTCGCCGCCGCGCCGATGACACGCTGCTGCGTGCGGTCCTCTTGCTGAAAGTCGATCATATGCCTTCTATTCGGGCCTCGTAGCCGCAAATATCTTGTACTTGTTCCGCATGGCGATGTTCATCACCTTGATGACCTCTCCGAACGGGACCGTCTCGTCGGTATGCAGCGAGATGACCGGGTCTTCCTGCCCTTGCAGACGCGCCTGCAGAGCCGCCTCCAACTTGTCGAAAGCGATCGGCTCGGTCTCCAGATAATAGGTCAGATCGGCCGTAATGGAGACGGAGGTCGCAGCCTTGTCCTTGATCTGGTTCGAGCTCTTGGGCAAGGTCAGCTTCACCGCATTGGGGTTGATCAGCGTGGTCGAGAGCATCATGAAGAGCAGCAGCAGGAAGATCAGGTCCGTCATCGACGAGGCGCTGAATCCGACCTCTACTTTCGACCCCCTTTTGATAGCCATAGTCTTGCGTTTTTATCCGTTATCAATCAGGCGACTACTGCTCGATGGGCTGGTTCAGAATATCCATGAAAGCGATCGAGTTGGCCTCCATCTGGAACACGAGCTTCTCGATGCGTGCCACGAGGTAGTTGTAGCCGAAATAGGCCGGCACGCCGACGACCAGACCGCCGACGGTCGTCACCATTGCGACGTACATGCCGCTCGCCAGCACCGTCATGTCGACCGTTCCGCCCGCCTGCGACATATTCATGAACGCTTGCACCATACCGACCACCGTACCCAGAAATCCGATCATCGGCGCGCCGCCAGCGATCGTCGCCAGAATCGGAAGTCCCGTCTCGAGCTTCGACACCTCGAGGTTGGCCACATTTTCTATCGAACTCTGCACGTCGCTGAGCGGGCGACCGATTCGGCCGATTCCCTTCTCGATCATGTGAGCGATCGGCGTATTGGTCTGGCGGCAGAGCTGTACGGCGGCACCGATCCGTCCCTCGCAGATATGTTCCCGAATCCGGTTCATGAAGTTCATATCGACGGCCGAAGCCTTGCGGATCGCCCAGAAGCGCTCGAAAAAGATGAAAACGGCCACGCCGCCCAAAATCAGCAGAGGCCACATCAGAAATCCGCCGGCCAGAAAGAGTTCGCCCAGCCCCATCGTCTTCGGAGCCTGCTCGGCGGCCACCGCCACCGCTTCGGTTGCTTGCAACAGGATCATCATATCTTCAATAAAGAGTTTTTTAGTTTTCCGGTCATTCCCTTCGCGGGCCCGGCAACGCCCACATACACATACCGCCGCTGCCGAATCACAAAAATACGCTTTTTCATCGAAATCGCATCGCGGACCGGCGATTTGTGGACATTTTTATTTCCCGTCCGCCGCTACCTTCAGACTATCGGCCGCAGCCTTACGCTCGGCCTGCCGCAGCTCGCGCGACAGACGCCGGCGCTGCCGGCGGTCCTTGATGTTCCGGATCAGATCGCCGAAGTTGTCGAAGCTTTGCCGGTAAGAAATTCCCAAACCGCTCTCCTGCAGGCCCTGATTTTCGTCGAACCGGTCGATCGTCCTCGTGAAAGCCTTGACTTTCAGATTGCCGGCTTCGTCGAGCAACAGACTGAGCGTCACGTCGCCGGTCAGGCTGTTGGCCGTCCGGTTGTTCATCGGCATGCCGTTGCCCGTATCGTAGCTGACGTCGCCCTCGACGATCAGCCGGTCCTTGATCAGCTCGCCGTAGAACTCCGTGCCGAACTCGTCGGACGTCTCCTCGCTCTTGGGCCGGAACTTCGGCGCCAGCCGGAAACGATCCGTCGAGAGCAGATTGCTCAGTTGGGTCGACAGGAACTCGATGCCCGTCACGGTCGCGCCCATCGCGCCGATATTGAGGTTCTGGCTCGTACCCGAATTGTCGGCATAGAAGCTCTGCGTGGCAAGCAGCCAAAGGAACTGGGTCGACATCATCTCCTGCGTGTTCATCGCGTTCCGCACGAGCGACTGGGTTTCGGGATCGGTGTTCGGCACGCTGACGTCGAACGTCAGCGTAGGCTGCGTGAGCCGGTCCGACAGCCGGATGATACACTCCACGGGCACGTTGCGCCGCAGGTTCTGCCCTCCTCCGCTCCCGCTGAGCAGCGGAGCCAGCGATGCCTTCAGTTTGTACACGGCGGTGATGTTCACCAACGCATCGGCCGGATCGCCCGTCCACTGAATGTTGCTTCCTTCCTGAATCAGAAAGTTGCGCGTGGCGAAATTCTGAAGCGAGAAACGATAGCTTCCCTCCGTAATATCGTAGTCGCCATAGATCGTAAACTCCTTGTCCACCGGATTGACATGCAGGTTCAGCGTTCCGTTGCCGCGCCCGCGCAGCACGTTGTCGCCGGCCTGATCGAGCGTCAGCTGCATCTCGGCGTTCGGCCGGATGTCGAGCGCCATCTTGATGTCCATATCCGACCGGAAACTCTCGCGGCCCATCCGGCGCGAAAGGAACTGTCTCCGGCGCGAAACGCTCCGAAGGCTGTCGTCGGCAGCCCGCTTGGCCGGATCCTCGAAAACGATGAAGTCGGCTGCCGAGATATCGGACCCGCCGTTGCCCAGCGGCAGGAAAAAGCGGGTATTCTCGGCCGAGGCCGCAACGATGTCCATGCTCACACCGTTCTTGTTCCCGCGGATCGTCGCGCTACCGGTAGCGTAGACGCTCCCGTAAAACAACTCGTTCTGCCGAGGGGTCGTGTTCAGTACGAGCGTGCGGTCGGGCCGCACATGCACCTCGTAGCTCAGATTGCGCGGATTGGCGAAGCTGAAGCTCATGTCGAATCCGGCCCGACCGCCCGACGGCCCGTACAACTCGGTAGGTCGCAGCGTCATCGTGTTCCGGCGGACATCGATCACGGCGTCCGACATCGTATAGGGAACGTTCGTGTAATCGACCGTCGAGCGGAACGTCCCGACGCCGATCGTCCCGTCGAGGGTCAGCTTCCCGCCGGGATTGGTAAGCCGCAGTGAAGCATCGGCCATGCCCTGCGTTTCGCGCAATACGCCTTTGAGCACCGGATCGAGCAGCGAAAGATCGATCCTACGCAGATGCACGTCGGCCTCCAGACGCTTGTCGGCGGGCGCATAGAATCCTTCGACGATCGAGCTGTCGGCCGCACGGTCGATCAGCCTGAAAAGCGCCCGGCGAGACTGCAGGTCCCACCGGCTCTCGAAGCGGCTGTCGACTAACGGAACTCCGTTGACGCGCACGCTGTCGAAATCGATGCCGGCGCGGAGCACTCCGCCTCCATAGGCCGATATCAGCTCGGCCGAGCCGTTGGTCACGCCCTCGAAAGCGTAGCCCTGACGCTCGGCGAAGCGGGAGAACGGTTTCAGGTCGAACCGGTGCAACTGCAAGTGCAGCGTATCCCGATCGCTACGCGAGGCCACGCCGTCGACGGACAGCCGCTGCTGTCCGCTGGAGATGCTGAACCGGTCGACGTCGATCCGCGTGGAGTCGAAAACGATCTGCCGGGCCCAGATTCTCCAGGTCCGCCCGTTGGTCGTGAAAGACGAGGGATTGAAACGGACGCGCACCTGAGGAACGCCGCTTTGCGGGTCCCGGCCGAGCGTGGAGGTCGTACCGAGCAGGGCATAGGTCCCGTTGTCGGAGTTGTTGAACCGCGCGGCCAGGTTGATCCGGTTCTCCTTAGCTCCGCCGATCACCGAAAAATCGGGCATGTACATTCCCTTGGCGAACAGGTCGGCGGCCGTCACGAAAAGCGAAATCGAATCGCCCTGATTGCGGCAGGAGGCCTTGAGGTCGGATACGAAAAACCGCTCGTTCTCGATCAGCTCCGAGTCGAGCGTCAGCGAGAAGACATCGCTCTCGGGATTGAACAGGAAGACCAGCTTGGTTCCCTGAGCGAGCCTGAGCCCCGGAGAGAAAATGCCCGCCACGTTGTTCGCGCGCTTCACGTTCACGTCGAGCAGGTAGTAACTGTCGATACGCGAGGCCCCGGCTACGGAAGGAACCGAATCCTCGGCTGTCCGGGGCCGCTCCGAGAGCGAAGGCAAATAGGAACGCAGCGTGTTGCTGAAATACGAGAACATGTTCTCGTAGCTGAGCTTGCCCCGCAGCTCGGCGTCGGCGAAAGGCGAGTACAGCCCGATCAGCTTGCGGTCGCTTCCGTTCTCGGCAAGCAAACGGATACGACCCGTCCGGACCGTATCGAGCTGGTTGACGTAGGTCATGTCGAAAATCTCGGCTTCCCCGTTGATGTTGTCGAGCGAAGTGCCCGATGCCTGCGCATGCAGTCCGCAGCGCACCCGCGACACCGTGTCGCGCCGGTTGAAATGCAGCTCGTGCAGATCGGCGTTGACCAGATTCAGGTCGAAATGATAGACGGGCTGCTCGCCGTTGAAATCGAGATCGCCGTCGAAATCGAACGTCATGTTCGGATCGTCCGACGCGATTTTCCCGGTAAACCGCCGGTTTTCGAAACGGCCGTCCAGCGCAATGTCCCGATAGGCGTAATCGTTGAACTCGAGTTTCGGAACCCGGGCGCGGGCATTCATCCGGAAACTCTGTCCGAATTGTCCGCTCACGTCGGCCGAGAGCGACACCCGGCCCAGCTTGGAAGCCTCGAGCAGTCGCCCGACGCCGAAATCGGCGGTACTCAGCCGACCTTGGAAACCGGTCGCGCCGCCCTCGACCGGGCGGATATCGAAATCGACCGAAGCCTCGCCCGCATCGGTCTGCAAGCGGCCGTCGGCTCGGAAATCGCTGAACAGCCCGTCGAAATGGCCCGAAAAGGCGATCCGCCCCATCCGCTCGACGAGCGGCAGGCTTTTCCCCAGCGAGCGTCCCGCTATGTCCTGCACGAAGTACTCGATATCGGCCGCATCGGTATGTAGCGACGAAACGTCGAACGAAAAGCGCGTCTCGGCCACCTCGGGCAATCCGTCGATTCCGAAACGAAGGCTCAGCGTCGTGCTGCGTGCGGTCGCTCGGCCGATACGGCCTTTCATTGCGGATACCGGCCCGTCGACGGAGCCCGAGGCATCGCGCAGCACCGTCTGCCAGCGCCGCAGTCCCTGAGCGAAATAGGCGATAGTACGGAAACTGACCGTCGAGCGGCTGAATTCGGAGCGTATGCGGACGTCGTTCAGGAAATCCTTATACCCTTTCCACGTGTCGTAGTCGAAATAGAGATAGGCCATCCGCACGTCCGACTCGTCGGTGGTCAGCCGCAGATCGTCGAAGCGCATGCCCGTTCCCGAAATGCCGAACGCCGGCGTCGAAAGGTTGCGGATATGCAGACCGCAGCGTTCGCGCAGCGTCAGCGAGTCGATCGCCAAAGCGACGCTGTCTCCCTCGACCGAAACGTCGCGGACCTTCAGACTGAAGCGGCGCACGTCCAGATCCGTGAAATTGACGCCGTACTCGCGAGGCTTCACATCGAACTTGCGATGCCGGAAATCCATGTCCCGGATCGTTACGCCGGCGGCATGAAGCCGGAATTTTCTTTTCTTTTCCCGTTTCTCCTTGCGCTTGATTCTTTGCAATATCTGTCTCAGATTGCTCGTCCGGGTGCTGTCCTGCATCAGATCGAAACGGACGTCCTCGAGGCCCACATGGCCGAGCGTCACGGCCCCGGTAAAGACATTCAGGCTTTGCAGGGGCACAACGATCCGCCCCGCGTACAACAGCGTGTCGCCATGGTAATCCTGCACATAGAAGCCGTCGAGCGTCACCCGGCTGAACAGCTTCAGATGCAGCTTGTCGACCGAGACGACCGTCTGCAACTTGTCGCTCAGAAAACCGGCGGCAGCGCGGCGCGCGAAATCCTGTATCCAAGGCAAATAGAGCAGCAGCGACAACGCCACAGGCAGAACGATCAGCGCAAGAATCGCCGCCGAGATGAAAGATCGTATTATTTTTATAACTTTGCCCATCGATCGCACCTTCCGAGGCATAAGACCCGCAACGCTTCCGGGACGGAGTTCCGGGAACGGCCGTGCCGCCGCGAAGGTACAAGTTTAGTAAAAATCGGACAAATAATAAAGCCGAAATGGACATAACGATCTTGGGAATCGAATCCTCCTGCGACGATACGTCGGCCGCCGTGATCCGGGGCAGACGGCTGCTGTCGAACGTCATTGCCAGTCAGGAAGTTCACCGGCAGTACGGAGGCGTAATCCCCGAGCTGGCCTCGCGCGCGCACCAGCAGAATATCATTCCGGTAGTCGACCGGGCGGTCCGCGAGGCGGGCATCGGCATGTCCGACCTGGACGGTATCGCCTTCACGCGCGGTCCCGGCCTGCTCGGCTCGTTGCTCGTGGGCGTCTCGTTTGCCAAGGGGCTGGCCCTGTCGCTCGACGTGCCGATGATGGAGATCAACCACCTGCAGGGGCATATCTGCTCGCACTTCATCGACCTGCCCGACCGCGACCTGCCGCATCCCCGGTTCCCGTTCCTGTGCCTGCTCGTGTCGGGCGGCCACTCCCAGATCGTGCTCGTCAAGGACTACCTCGACATGGAGATCGTCGGCACGACGATCGACGACGCGGCCGGCGAAGCATTCGACAAGTGCGCCAAGATCATGGGCCTTCCCTACCCCGGCGGCCCGGTGATCGACCGACTGGCCAAGGAAGGCGACCCGAAGCGGTTCAAGTTCGCCAAACCGTCGGTCGACGGATTCAACTACAGCTTCAGCGGGCTGAAAACGTCGTTCCTCTACTTCCTGCGCGACCGGATGCACGAAGACCCGCGTTTCATCGACGACAACAAAGCAGACCTATGCGCCTCGCTGCAAGCGACGATCATCGACATCCTGCTCGCCAAACTCACGAAAGCGGCCAAGCAGTACGATATCCGCGACATAGCGATCGCCGGAGGCGTTTCGGCCAACTCGGGACTGCGCGACGCGATCGCGGAAGAGGGCCGCAAGCGGGGCTGGCGGACGTTCCTGCCCGAGTTCCGGTTCACGACCGACAATGCGGCGATGATCGCCGTAACCGGCTATTTCAAGTATCAGCGAGGCGAATTCGCTCCGATGGACATCTCGCCCGTCGCCCGCATCAGCCGGATGTAACGCCCCTCGCTTTCCCCATGACCGGTCCCGAACCGAAACGGAAACCGGAATTCATCCTTCCGCCGAACGAGAGCCGGACGCGGGCGGTGTTTTCGTTTATCGATATCGTGCGCCGCGTATAGCGTGAACGCAGAAAACCTTCCCGCAAAATCAGGACGGACCCTCGACCATACGGTCCAATTCCTTCGACAGAATACGGCATCGGGCATAAGCCGCAGCGATTCCGCGCAGGAAATTCTCCCGAATCTTGGCAATGGAACGAGGCCGGTTCTCGGCTTCCAATTCAAGGGGTACGGTATCCGCAACACAAACCGCGGCCGGCCTCGCGCAGGAAATCCGCCGATCTCTTGCCGGCCCCTTGCGAATGAAGGCGGGACAGTCTTTCCGACGAAACAGGAAAAAATTCCGCCGGCTTTCTGACAAAAGCCGGCGGAATAACCGTAACGGAAAGATATCTCTCCGAGCGTGCGTCTACTTGCGCTTCACCTCGACCTGCTCGTAGCCCTCGATAATGTCGCCCACGCGGACATCGTTGTAGTTCTCGATGTTCAGACCGCATTCCAGACCGGTCGTCACCTCCTTCACGTCGTCCTTGAAGCGCTTGAGCGAGCCGAGCTTGCCCGTATAGACGACGATGCCGTCGCGGATCACGCGGATATTCGTATTGCGCGTGATCTTGCCTTCGCGGACCAGACAGCCGGCCACCGTGCCGACCTTCGTGATCTTGAACGTCTCCATGACCTCGACCGAGCAGACGATCTCCTCTTTCATCACCGGCGCGAGCATGCCCTCGATAGCGTCCTTGATGTCGTTGATCGCATCGTAAATGATCGAATAGAGGCGAATCTCGATCTCCTCCTTCTCGGCCAGCTTGCGGGCGGCGGCCGACGGACGGACCTGGAATCCGACGATCACCGCATTGCTGGCCGCTGCCAGCAACACGTCCGATTCGGAGATCGGGCCGACCGCTTTGTGAATCACGTTGACCTGAACCTCATCCTTCGACAGTTTGATCAACGAGTCGGCCATCGCCTCGATCGAGCCGTCTACGTCGCCCTTGATAATGATATTCAGCTCCTTGAAGTTGCCGATCGCGATACGCCGGCCGATTTCATCGAGCGTAATATGCTTCTGCGTACGCAACCCTTGCATGCGCTGCAGCTGCTCGCGCTTGCTCGCAATGTCGCGGGCCGAACGCTCGTCGTCCATGACATTGAACGTATCGCCGGCCTGCGGCGCGCCGTTCAGCCCCAGCACCAGCACGGGCGTCGAAGGCGGAGCCTCCGTCACGCGCGTACCCCGCTCGTTGAACATCGCTTTGACCTTGCCCGTGTAGACGCCCGAAAGCATCACGTCGCCGACGCGCAGCGTTCCGTTCTGCACGAGCACCGTAGCCACGTAGCCGCGCCCCTTGTCGAGCGTCGACTCGATGACGACGCCCTGCGCCTTGCGGTTCGGGTTGGCCTTCAGGTCGAGGAACTCGGCCTCGAGCAGCACCTTGTCGAGCAGCTTGTCGAGATTGATACCTTTCTTGGCCGAAATCTCCTGCGACTGGTACTTGCCGCCCCAGTCCTCGACCAGATAGTTCATCGCGGAAAGCTCCTCCTTGATTTTTTCGGGATTGGCCCCCGGCTTGTCGATCTTGTTGATCGCGAAGACCATCGGCACGCCGGCGGCGGTGGCATGGTTGATCGCCTCGACGGTCTGCGGCATCACATTGTCATCGGCCGCAACGATGATGATCGCCACGTCGGTCACTTTCGCTCCGCGAGCACGCATGGCCGTGAAAGCCTCGTGGCCCGGCGTATCGAGGAACGTGATACGCCGCCCGTCGTCGAGCTTCACGCTGTAAGCGCCGATATGCTGCGTGATTCCGCCGGCCTCTCCGGCGATCACGTTGGCATTGCGTATATTGTCGAGCAGCGAGGTCTTGCCGTGGTCGACGTGACCCATGACGGTAACGACAGGCGGACGCGGCTTCAAGTCCTCCTCGGAGTCATGGTAGACGACGGCGTACTCCTCCTCGGGAGAGACCACGCGAACCTTGCGGCCCATGTCGTCGGCGATGAGCTCGATGAGGTCATCGGACATGGATTGGGTGAGCGTCAGCACCTGGCCGAGCATGAAAAGGCGCTTGATGACGTCGTTGGGCTGCACGCCGAGCAGCTCGGCGAACTTGGCGACGTTGGCACCCTGGGGAATCTCCACGACGGAGTCGTCGAGCACGAGCGTGGGATCGAGACCCTTCTGGATGGCCTCCATCTCCATGCGCTCGCGAGCCTCTGCCTGGCGCTTCTCCTTGCGCTTCTTGCGGCGGCCCTCACCCTCATGCGAGTTCGCAGCGGCCACAGCCGCGCGCGCCTCAGCGAGCACCTTGTCGCGCTGGAGCTTCTCCGCCTGTACGGCCATCTGGGCATAGCGGTCCTCGCCCTGGCTTTGGTTCTCGAGCTCGGGAACGACCTGCACGACGTTGCCGCGCTTGCCCTTCTTGCCGCCACGCTCGCCCTTCTTGCCGCCGCGCTCGGAGCGCTCGGTCTTGGGCTTGTTGGCCTGCTCGGCCTTCTGCGCCTCGATGCGCTGCTTCTCAGACTCGATCTGGGAAAGCAGCGAGCTGAAGTTGGAAGATTTCTTGGGCGTGAGCACGGGGGCCGGACCCTTGTGCTGCGTCGCCGGCTTGGAAGACTTCCTCCCGCGGGAGCGAAGCGCTTCCTCGACCGCCTGCTTCTTGGCGACTTCGGCCGCCATCTTCGCAGCGCGAGCCTTGGCGCGAGCCTCGGCCTTCTCGCGCGCGACGCGCTCCTTCTCAGATTCGATCTGGCTTGCAAGGCCCTCGAAGCCGCTGCTCACGGGTGCCTTCTTAGGCGTATGCTTCGGCTGCTCGGAGCGAGCATCGCCCTTAGAGGCGCCGCCCTCGCGACGAGCGCGCTCGGCTTCGCGAAGCGCGCGCTCCTTCTCGACAGCAGCGCGGCGATTGGCCTCTTCCTCGGCCTTCTTGCGCTCTTCTTGCGCCTTCTCCTCGGCAAGCTGCTTCGCTTCCTCCGCATCGATCTTGCCAGCGCGCTGCTTGATTTCAGGAGACAGGTTCTTTCGAATCTTATCGACGTAGGCATCGGCAAGCATGCTCGCATGGCTTTTCGCCGGTATCTTCATCTCATGCAACCGGTCGAGCAATTCCTTGCTCGTCATATCAAATTCTTTCGCCAATTCATGTACTCGCATGCTGGCCATGTACCACTCCTCTTATTCTCTTCCGACGCAACGGCTCGTGTCGCGAGACATCTCGCCGGCGATGCGCTCTAAATCCTGCTCACCGAGCTTCGTGCGAAGCGCTCGGTCAAGTTTACCCGCCTTGCGTGCAGCGGCAAAGCACTCCGCGGAGCATACGTAGGCACCGCGTCCGGGAGCTCGACCCGAAGGGTCGAAGGACACGACGCCCAAAGGCGAGCGAACGATGCGCAGAAGCGCGCGCTTCGTGTCGGTCGCACCGCAGGCAACGCAGGTACGCTGCTTTTTCTTTGCCGGTGTCGTCTGGTCCATTGTACGCTCCCGGAATCCCCGCGCGCTTAGAGCGCGTCTTCCATTTCGGCGTGAATACCGCAGAAACGGCTGTTGGGTCGTGCATGGTTGCGGCAACGGTTGCCGTCTTCGTCCTCGAAGGCGCACAAGCCCTCTTCATCGTCTTCGATCTCGTCTTCGTCAATGAGAATGTTCTCGTTGCGAAGCGGCGCTCCGGCGAAGCTCGCGCTCTTGATGTCGATGTGCCAGCCAGTCAGACGCGCCGCGAGGCGGGCGTTTTGACCCTCCTTGCCGATGGCGAGGGAAAGCTGATCGTCGGGGACGACGACGGTCGCGTAGTTGTTCTCCTCGTCGATGATGACCTTCGTCACCTTCGCAGGAGAAAGCGCGTTGGCCACATAGACCGCCGGGTCCTCGTTCCACTGGATGA
>ERZ825670.3468-NODE-3468-length-13345-cov-2.500226_pt1 | contig 13345 bp, 14 predicted proteins | sample MGYA00519929_ERZ825670 | MGnify/ENA primary metagenome ERZ825670 (study PRJEB31778, sample SAMEA3449207) | human gut metagenome | biome: human gut; feature: human-associated habitat; material: faeces | place: United Kingdom | collected 2010/2012 ...
CGCAAAAAAGGGATTTTATAGCCTGCTATAGAGTCCTTTTTTTCGCATTAAGCAGGAATTGTCAGGGAAGATGGGAACACAGATTGAAAAAACAAAGCACCATATTGTGCCTGACAGTCAAAAATCTACAAGATATGTCAAAAATGGTAAAAAAAGACTTGTGTTTTTTGATTTATTCTTTATAATAAAACTAGGTTACTGTTGAATTATGTAAATTGGAAGGGGAATGTGTCATGATTACTACGAACGCATTTGACTATATCAATGTGTTGGATAAAGCGGCGGATGCAAGCTGGCTTCGTGAGACTGCAATTATGAATAATCTTGCGAACACAGATACGCCGGGATATAAGAGACAGGAAGTGGATTTTGAGTCTGTACTTCAGAGAGAATTAGGCCACTCCAAATACACAACGCTGGACAAGAAAATCCGTTCCTTAAATGCGGATCTTTCCGGTCTGAATGTATCTACCTATACAGACTCATCAAATTATTCTTACCGTCTGGACCGGAACAACGTGGATCCGGATACCGAGAATGTGGAACTGGCATCGGAGACAATCCGTTATCAGGCACTTACGAACAGCATCACCTCTGATTTTACGAGAATGCAGGCAGTTTTAAAGTAAAATAAGAGCAGGATTACAGGAGGATAAAAATGGCTTTATTTCAGGCGTTTGATATCAGTGCTTCGGGAATGACTGCGGAGCGTTTCCGTATGGATACCATTGCAGAGAATATTGCAAATGTAAATACGACAAGAACAGAAGATGGAACTCCATACCGAAGAAAAATTGTTACTTTTGCAGAGAAGGAAGTGACTTCTTTCTCAAGGTATTATCAGAATGCCAGATCTAAGTTTGTCGGAAATGGTGTGAAAGTATCTTCTGTCAAAGAGGACACAGAGACTGATTTTATCATGGAGTATGATCCGTCCAATCCGGATGCGGATGAGAATGGTTATGTTTCTTATCCGAATGTGAATACGGTCACAGAGATGACGAACCTTATTGATGCATCCCGTGCGTATGAGGCAAACACAACAGCATTCGAGGCTGCAAAATCAATTGCACAGAGCGGACTCTCCATTGGAAAATAAGTAAAGATAAAAGATAAGTAAGGTGGTATGACATATGGATATCAGTTCATTGACAAATATCAGTTCAGATTATCTGAATCAGATCGCACAGCAGAACAGGCTGGTCACGACAGATGATGATTCGTTCAGTTCTGTCCTTTCATCTGCGATGAATATGGTTTCGGAGACAAACGACCTGCAGAACAACGCACAGTCAGAGGTGATCCGTTTTGCATTGGGACAGTCAGAGAACACACATGATCTGACAACGGCACAGTACAAAGCACTTACTGCGATCCAGTATACGGTGGCAGTGAGAGATAAAATGATCGATGCATACAAAGAAATTATGAATATGCAAATTTAGTGAACGAGGGTAGATGAAAATGCCGGAACAGGTACAAAAGGTTTTAGACAGAATCCTAGAATGGTGGAAAAAATTCAATACAAAACAAAAGACACTGTTGATCAGCATTGTGGCAGTTGTGCTTGTGGCTCTTGCAATTCTTGCGGCAGTCGTTTCCAAACCGAAAATGGTAACATTAGTTACCTGCGCGACGACGGCAGAATCGGGACAGGTCAAGAACATTCTCGACTCCGAGAATATTTCCTATGAACTCTCCGCTGATGGACTTGCCTTTCAGGTAAATGAAAAGGATTACGCAAATGCTTCCATCGTTCTTGGAACAAATGACATTCCAACCAGCGGCACAAAGTTAAGCGATGTGTTTGATGGCGGTTTCAGCTCCACCGAGGCGGATAAAACAAAAAAATATAAATTATATCTCGAAGAGTATTATGCTGAGAAGCTTGAGACATTATCGAATGTAGATGCAGCGGCAGTGACACTGGATCTGCCGGATGAAGATGGAACGATCCTCTCCAAAGGCGAACAGGCATATGTGACAGCGATCCTGACGCTCAACGGAACGATGGATGATGAACAGGCAGCCGGACTTGCAAAATATCTTGCAACAAATGTTGGAAATGATGACACATCCAATGTGCTCATCCTCGATAATAGTTCAAATGTTCTTTTCTCTGGTCAGGATGATACGTCTGTGACAGGAAATGCCAACAACCAGTTGTCTTTAAAGACCAAAGCCGAAAATCAGGTAAAAGGTCAGGTAAAAGATGTCCTTGTAGGATCATCACTGTTTGACAATGTAGAAGTCGGTCTGAATCTTGCGATGAATTTTGACCAGACCACAGAATCCACACATGAGTATTATGCGCCGGATGGACAGACCAACGGTATGGTGGGATCAAAGAGTGAATATGAATCGAATGCAGTCGGTGGAGCAGCGGCAACACCGGGAACAGATTCCAATGACGACGATACGACTTATGTGATGGAAGATAATGATTACACAAGTTCCAGTGTGTCTGAGACGAACACGAACTACCAGAATAACGAGAAGATCACAACAACAACACCGGCAGTAGGAACTGTTAATTATGACGGCTCATCCATATCTGCAGTCGCAACGAACTATGTGATCTATGATGAGGATACACTGCGTGCTTCCGGAACGCTCGGTGACATGACCTTTGATGAGTATGTTGCTGCAAACAGTGAACCGGTAAAGGCGGAAGTAGACCAGGATCTTTATACGCTGATCTCCAATGCAACAGGCGTACCGGTGAGCAATATCACGATCATTGCATATGATCAGCCGATGTTCCAGTATAGCAAAGGAAGTACACGGACTATATCGGATTATCTGCAGATCATCCTTGCAGTATTGATTTTTGCACTATTAGGTTATGTAGTATTCCGCAGCACAAGAAAAGAGAAAGCAGTCGAGCCGGAGCCGGAACTTTCCGTGGAGTCTCTGCTTGAATCCACGAAAGAATCTGCAGATACATTGCAGGATATCGGATTCAATGAAAAATCAGAGACAAGAGTCCTGATAGAAAAATTCGTAGAAGAAAATCCGGAAGCGGCAGCTTCCTTACTTAGAAACTGGCTGAATGAGGAGTGGGAGTAGAATATGGCAACTGCAGATTACAATGGCGTTCAGAAAGCCGCAATCCTGCTGATTACATTAGGACCTGAACGTTCCGCAGATATTTTTAAACATCTGAAAGAAGAAGAGATTGAGGAACTTACGCTGGAGATCGCAAATACAAGAAGCGTGTCTCCACAGGTAAAAGAAGATATTTTAAATGAGTTTTATCAGGTGTGTCTGGCACAGCAGTATATCGCAGAGGGTGGTATCGGTTATGCAAAAGAGCTTCTTGACAAGGCTCTTGGACAGGAAAAAGCACAGGAGGTTATCTCCAAGCTGACTGCTTCCTTACAGGTCCGCCCATTCGAGTTCGTGCGGAAGACAGATCCGAGTCAGCTTTTGAACTTTATCCAGGATGAGCATCCACAGACGATCGCAATGATTTTATCATATCTGACAGCAGCGCAGGCGGCGATGGTTTTAGGAGCACTTCCACCGGAGAAACAGGCGGATGTTGCAAAGAGGATCGCAATGATGGATCGTACATCACCGGATGTGATCAAAGAGGTGGAGCGAGTGTTAGAAAGAAGACTTTCTTCTCTGGTCAACCAGGATTACACGATTGTCGGAGGTGTCGATGCGATCGTGAATATCTTAAATACGGTAGACCGTTCTACAGAGAAGCATATTATGGAATCTCTTGAAATTGAAGAACCTGAGCTTGCAGATGAAATCCGTAAGAAGATGTTCGTATTTGAGGATATCCTTCTTCTCGATGACAGAGCTATCCAGCGTGTTCTTCGTGATGTTGAAAACTCAGATCTTGGTATTGCATTGAAGGGTGCAAACGAAGATGTTCAGAATGCAATCTTTAACAACCTGTCAAAACGTCTGGCTGCCATGATCAAAGAGGATATGGAATTTATGGGACCTGTGCGTATGAAGGATGTTGAGGAGGCACAGCAGAAGATTGTCAGTGTGATCCGAAAACTCGAAGATGCAGGTGAGATTGTAATTTCAAGAGGCGGAGGTGACGAGATTATTGCCTAATCTTTACAAACAATATTTCGTGCACAATGAGCCGGATAAAACACGCGTCATTAACTCAAATGATATTGTAGAAAAGCGTTTAGAGAAGATGGCAGAGCTTAAGCGCATGGAACAAAAAACAACAGACGGAAATGGTTTCTCAGCAGGGATCGTTGGTCCTGACACAGATTATGTGGAGGAGATCGACCATACTGCAGAAGCAAAAAAAGAGGCTGAGAAGATTTTAGCGGAAGCACATGCGCAGGCAGAAACAATTTTAAGTCAGGCAGATCAGGAAGCTGAAAATATCCGGGAGAATGCAAAAAATACCGGATATCAGGAGGGAAGACAGTGCCTGGAGAGTGAGCTGGCGGCACAGCGTGAACAGTTACAGAATGAATATCAGAGAAAACAGGAAACGCTTCAGGATGAATTCAGGGAGAAACAAAAAAATATGGAAAAGGATCTGGTAGATGTGATCCTTGAGGTTTTTAACAAAGTATTCCATATTCAGTTTGATAATAAAAAACACATTCTGATGTATCTCATTGATGATGCAATTTTAAATATCGAGGGAGATAAAAAATTCCGCATCAAGGTTGCTAACAGCAATGTGATGTTTCTTGAGAATCATAAAGAAGAAATTCTGGAACGAGTGGGAGCCGGAATCGAGATCGAGATTGTTGCAGATTCCTCCATGGATGGAAATTCCTGTGTGATCGAGACAGACTCGGGAGTATTCGACTGCAGCCTTGGTGTGCAGCTCGAAAATCTCATAAAAGATATAAAATCACTATGCTTATAAGGATGGTTGAAAGTGGACAGCAGGTATAACAAGTATTTACGACTGGCGGAGAATACATATTTTAAACGGCTTGGAAAAGTTGTTAAAATTGTTGGATTGACCATTGAATCCGTAGGTCCGGACGCAAAACTGAATGACTTGTGCAGAATTATCATTGATGAAAATGCTGACACCGTGGTAATGGCTGAGGTTGTGGGTTTAAGGGATAAAAGACTGCTTTTGATGCCTTATGAGAGCGTAGAGGGGATAGGAGTAGGATGTATCGTTGAAAATACGGGGCATCCTTTATCTGTTCCTGTAGGAAATGAACTCTTAGGGCATACCTTAGACGGAATTGGACGTCCAACGGACATTGACAAATTAGAAACACCGTATGAATATCCGGTCGATGCACAGCCTCCGGATCCGATGTCAAGAAAGATCATCAGTGAGGTGCTTCCTCTCGGCGTGAAAGCGGTCGACGGATTGATCACAGTCGGAAAAGGACAGCGTATCGGAATTTTTGCAGGTTCCGGTGTCGGAAAAAGTACACTGCTTGGTATGTTTGCAAGAAATACAAAGGCAGATATCAATGTCATTGCCCTGATCGGTGAGCGTGGCCGTGAGGTGCGCGAATTTGTGGAACGGGATCTTGGAGAAGAGGGTATGAAACGTTCCATTGTCGTTGTGGCGACTTCTGACAAACCGGCATTGATCCGTAAGAAGGCAGCAATGACGGCGACATCCATTGCAGAGTATTTCAGGGATCAGGGAAAAGATGTGCTTCTGATGATGGATTCCCTGACACGTTTTTCCATGGCACAGCGCGAGATCGGACTTGCATCCGGAGAACCGCCTGTAACCAGAGGATATCCGCCGAGTGTATATTCGGAGATGCCAAAACTGTTAGAGCGTGCAGGAACTTCAGATAAAGGATCAATCACCGGATTATATACAGTACTGGTAGATGGTGATGATTTTAATGAACCGATCACAGATACAGCCCGGAGCATTTTAGACGGACACATCATGCTGTCCAGAAAACTGGGACATAAAAACCACTATCCGGCCATTGATATTTTACAGAGTATTTCCAGGGTTATGAGTTCCATTGCAACGCCGGAACATAAAGAACTGGCAGGCAGGTTAAAAAATGTACTTGCTACATACAATGAGGCGGAAGATCTGATCAATATTGGAGCCTATAAGAGCGGTTCTAACAGGAATATCGATTATGCCATCCAGAAAATCGATGCTGTAAATGATTTCCTGATGCAGAAGACCGACGAAAAATTCCAGTTTGAACAGGAGATCGATCTGCTGCGTGCACTTTTTAATGATTAGAGGTTGATAGGATATGGCAAAATTTGCATATCGGATGCAAAGCATATTAGATATAAAAGAAAAAATGGAAGGCCAGGCGAAGATTGCATATGGAGTTGCAAATGCAAAACTCATGGATGAACAGGGAAAACTCCAGCAGATCATGATACGCAAGGCAGGTTATGAAAGCCAGGCGAGAAATTTGGTGAATGGAACCATTGATGTACCTAAGATCAAAGAATGCAAGCGGGCAGTAGATACCATGAAAACGATGCAGCGCAGCCAGATGATGAATGTGCATGTCGCAGAAAAAAATGTAGAGGATGCCCGGTTGAAACTCAATGAAGTCATGATGGAAAGAAAGACGCATGAGAGACTGAAAGAGCAGGCGTTTGAAGTTTTTAAACAGGAAATGCAATATGCAGAGAATAAAGAAATTGATGAGCTTGTAAGTTACACCTATCATGAGGGGATGACAGAAACCCGGTAATTTTGACAGGGCAATATACGAGAAAGGCATGGACGAGATTATGGCAGAACAAAAGCAGCAGGAAGAATTACAGCAGGAAAATGAAGTTTTAGATAAAAAACAGTTAAAGGCGGCAAAAAAGCTGGAAAAAAAGAAGAGAAAACAGAAAAATCCGGATGATCTGGATGGAGATGAGGAAACCGTTGGAGGCAAAATCCTTGTTTTCTTTGTCACGATTATTATCATTCTGATCTGGCTTGCCATCTTTGCAATGCTGATCAAGCTGGATGTGGGCGGATTTGGCTCGGGAGTCTTAGCTCCTGTGATCAAAGATGTTCCTTATCTGAATAAGATTTTGCCGGATTCTGTCACAGAGGAGGTTTCCACGGAAGACAGCCAGTATGCATACACAAATCTGGATGATGCGATCAACCGGATCAAAGAGCTTGAGATTGAGCTTGCAGATGCCCAGAACAGTGCAAATTCTGATGCAGATTATATTGCACAGTTAGAGGAGAAGGCGAAAGAGCTGGATACCTATAAGCAGAATGAGGCAGATTTTGAGAAGGAAAAAGAAAAATGGTATGAGGATGTTGTCTTTTCGGAAGATGCTCCCGATATAAGTAATTACAAAGAGTATTATGAGAGCATTGATGCGGCAAATGCGGAAGTGCTTTATAAACAGGTGGTAGAACAGACTCTGACGGATGAACAGATGGATGATTATGTGAAGACTTATTCCAGCATGAAGCCGAAAGAGGCGGCAGCTATTTTTGATACAATGACAGACAACCTTCAATTGGTAGCAGATATATTATCCAATATGGACACACAGTCCAGAGGAGATATTCTCGGTAAGATGAACTCAGATACGGCAGCAAAAGTAACTGAGATCATGGAGCCTTCAGAATAGAGGGAGAGATCTAAGGATCTTTTCCGGGCAGTGCATACTGCCAGACAGTAAGACGATAAAAGAAGAAAGGAGGAAGCATATGGCTGGTACAACAATTTCTGAATTAGGAAAAATGTTTAACCAAAGCACACAGTCTGTGCAGGGGACAGAAAGCAATACCCGGATCACCACTGGAAAAGTAGATTTTGGTTCTATGATGAAACAGTCCGGAAACCGTCAGACAGCATCTTATGCAGGGATTGACCACAACAAAACAGTAAAGACAGCAGCAAATGGCAGTAAGGACACTGTGAAAGCGGCAGATGATTATCAGAAGTATCAGTACAAGGATAATACGATCGCATCAGAGATAAAACAGGTCACATCTGAGGATGTTGTCAAAGAGCAGTTCGAACAGTTTACAGAAGATGTAAAAGAAGTTCTGAAAGAGGAACTTGGCGTGTCCGATGAAGCGATTGAAGCAGCAATGCAGACACTTGGCTTGCAGTTCCAGGATCTGCTGAATCAGAACAATCTTGCAAATCTTGTGGCAGAACTTACCGGAGCAGACAGCGTACCACAGCTGTTGTGCAGTGAACAGTTTGTAAATGTACTGCAGAGTGTCAATGACATTGGAAAAGATATTTTAAATGCACTTGACATGAGTCTGGAAGAGTTTCAGAGCGCAGTTGCCAAAGTGATGGACGATAATGCCGGATCGTCAGATGCTGTTACCGGACAGGAAACAGAAGCATCTGTGGATGAGGCAGTTGTTACAGATCAGACAGCCACAGAGGATACCGGTGCATCAACACAGAAATTTGCGGTAGAGGATGGAAGACAGACAAAAGCGGCAGAAAATGCGCCTGCGCAGGATACACAGTCTTCTGAGGTAACGGAAGATATTCCGGAACAGGAAACTGTACAGAATGGGATGACATCTGAAAATGCGGCAGAGGATTCCACAGATCAGAACGATTCTTCTGATACACCAGGCAGGTTCCGTTTTACAAATGAGACAGCCCATACTGCAGACGGGGCGGTTATCACACCACAGAGTCAGGTGGTACAGGAATTTGCTAATGTTGAGACAGTAGAACCGTTACAGCAGAGTGTAAATACACAGGATGTGATCGATCAGATTGTAGAGTCCGCAAGAGTGATCCTGACAGAAGATAAGACGAGCATGGAGTTACAGCTGAACCCGCAGAACCTCGGAAAGATCATTCTTAAGGTTACCGAGCAGGAAGGTGCAGTAACAGCAAAGATCATGACACAGAATGCAGTGGTAAAAGAGGCATTAGAAGCCCAGACCGTAGAACTCAGACAGAATTTAGAGCAGGCTGGTGTGAAAGTGGATGCTGTTGAAGTGACCGTTGCAAGCCATGAGTTTGAGAAAAACCTTGAGCAGAATGCAGAAGGTGAAAAACAGCAGGGCGAGCAGCAGGAAAAAGAAAAAGGCAGAACCCGCAGATTAAATCTGAATGATTTAAGTGAATTATCCGGCGTGATGTCGGAAGAAGAAACTCTGGCAGCCAAAATGATGGCAGAACAGGGAAACAGTGTAGATTACACTGCATAAGTTTTGAGAAAGGAGAGAGACAATGGCGTTAATTCAGCAGGTAAAAGATGGAAAATTTGTAGATGAGACTACCGGTAAAAGCAGTACATCAACAAAATCGTCCGAGAAAGATAAAAAGACCAACAAGCTTGGTTATGACCAGTTCTTACAGATTTTATGCGCAGAGATGCAGTATCAGGATCCGTTGGAACCGACAAGTAATACCGAGTATATTGCACAGCTTGCGACCTTCTCACAGCTGGAGTCACAGCTTAGTGTGCAGAGTACGATCGAGGCTTCTTCGGCAAATGATCTGGTTGGCAAGTATGTCATCATGAAAGTGACTTCATCTACAACAGGAGAGACAAGCTATATCGCAGGAACCTGTGATTATGTACTTCACAAAAACGGAGAAACATTTCTTTCTGTCAATGATGGACTTTACAACCTGAAGGATCTGGATACTGTTGCAGACGCAACTTATATGGAAGCAGTGACACTTGCAGAGACAATTAAATCCGCAATTTCATTACTGCCATCCAAAAATTCAATCTCGCTTGCAAACAAAGATGATATTGAGAGCATCCGTAAGACGTATGATGGACTGAACGATTACCAGAAGAAATTCGTTTCCAAAGATTCCTGGAAGAAGTTTGAAGAACTTGAGGCAAGATTAAAAGAACTGATCAAGGCAAACGAATCTGCAGATGGATCTGACAAAACAGACAAATCTGACAAAGCGGATGGAACAGACAAAACTGACAGTACAGGCAAGACGGACAGTACAGACAAAGCTGACAGCACAGGCAAGACGGACAGTACAGACAAAGCTGACAGCACAGGCAAGACGGATAGCACAGACAAATCTGATAGTACAGACAAAACAGAAGAAACAGAAAGTGCAGGATCAGGAGATACAACAGATAACAGTTCAGACAGGACAGAGTAACAGGAGATGGGGTTATGAATAAAATTAATAACCAATTCACTTCGATTGAACAGATCACGGACCGTTATCTTGGTACCGGAAAAGGAAATTCCACAGTCAATGCATCGGGATTGTCCTTTGAGGAAATTTTAAAACAGAAACAGGATGTTTCTGAGAGCTTGGAACTGAAATTTTCCAAACATGCCTCCATGAGACTGGAGAACAGAAAAATCAATCTGTCAAAAGAACAGAGCGAACGGCTGGAGAGTGGAGTTCAAAAAGCAAGTGAAAAGGGAATTCGGGAGTCACTCGTAATCGTTGATTCTCTGGCATTCATTGTAAATGTCCCAAACAAAACAGTTGTGACAGCAATGGACCGCACGGAATCCGATGACAACATTTATACCAATATTGATGGCGCAGTAGTTATGTAACAGGACCGGTAAGGATGTTATTCATCTCTGACTGACAGATGAGATGATACGCCTCAATGTTTAATAAGAATATTAAATAACGCGGTTACGCAGTATGGAGGAATAATATTATGATGAGAGCATTGTTCTCTGGTGTGTCAGGCTTAAAATCACATCAGACAAGAATGGATGTTATAGGTAATAACATTGCAAATGTTAATACAGTAGCTTACAAATCACAGTCGATGACATTTAGTGAAGTGTTTTACCAGACAACACAGACAGCTACAGGACCTAATGCCGATACAGGTAAAGGTGGTACTAATGCTATGCAGATTGGTCTTGGCTCTTCAGTGGGTTCTATATCAACAGCAATGACAACAGAAGGTGCAACAGAGAGAACAGATAATGCAACTGATCTCGCTATTACAGGCTGTAACGCATTCTTTATTGTAAGCAGCGGTGGTAATACATATTTTACAAGAGCTGGTAACTTTACAAAGGATGAGTCAGGTGCATTGGTTACACAGTCTGGTGCAAGCGTACTTGGATGGCAGGTTGACAGCGAGACTGGTGAGATATTAAAGGATAAGGTATCACCTCTTTATCTTGAAAGTGATGCTGTTAAATATACATTACCAGAAAGAACAACAGGACTTACACTTGCTGGTAATATTAATTCAACAGAGTCTGATGATGTAACAACAACGCTTAACTTCTATGACAGCCTTGGTAGTTTATATCAGGCAACAGTAGTTCTTCATAAGGAAGGACAGACAGGTAATGATGTTACATACTCAATAACAGCATCTTCAATAACAAAGGATGGCGAAAAGACAGACCTTACACTTACAACAAGTAACACACTTGTGTTTAATTCAGTTACAGGTCTTTCTAATGAAGCTAATGCTAATATTGAATTTACAGTTGAGAGTCCAACAGCTAATGATCCACAGCTTGATAATATTGGTGCTGAAGGAACTCATATATTAACTGTTGATATGTCAGGAATTAAGATGATAGCAGATAAGTCATCAATCAAACAGACATATGGTATCAAGGATGCAACAACTGGCAATTATATTGGTGGTGGTAAGGCTGTTGGTACAATGACATCTTACGGTATTGATACAATGGGTAGAATTAATGCAAGCTATAGCAATGGTGATGTTAAGACTATTGGACAGATAGCTGTAACAGAATTCAATAACCCTGGTGGTCTTGAGAAGGTTGGAGAGAACTTATACGCTGCAACACTTAACTCAGGTGAGTTCGATGGAATAGGAAAAGATATATCAGCTACAAAGGGTAAGATCCAGTCGGGAGTATTAGAGATGTCTAATGTGGATCTTGCACAGGAATTCACTACAATGATAACAACTCAGAGAGGCTATCAGGCTAACTCAAGGATTATTACAGTATCAGATACTTTGCTTGAGGAGCTTATTAATCTTAAGAGATAATTAAGGTTATCATAACAAAGCGATTCATATTTATGGAACGCTACAGAAGAGTATTCTGCCGCGTTCCATTATTTTATTGAAAGGATAGAATGTTTCAGAATTTTATTCTATAAGTTATGCAGACAAAAGATATAAAGAAATATTTCGTTATTATTTGTCAGATTAATTAAGAAAATATGTAGAAAAATGTCAGTATTATATTGCAATAATTTGTCATTGGTGTTTTAATATATATAGTTTAATTATGGGGGTGTTGTATATATATAATATAAGTGTGCCCCAATATGAAAGAATGGATGGTGTCTTTGATGGATTTAGCTTCAATTATAGGTATTGTCTTAGGTGCGGTAATGGTTGTATTCGGTATTCTGTGGGGCAATGGTGTATCAGCTTTGCAGAATTTCGTCGATGTTCCTTCAATTATTATTACACTTGGAGGTTCTTTAGCAGGTCTTATTGCGTCGAATACTCTTAAAGATTTCCTTAATAATTTTAAAGGTGTGGGTCTTGCGTTTAAAGATCCGAAGTATGACAATGGTTCAACAATAGCCAAGATTATAGAATTGTCAAATGTAGCAAGAAAGGAAGGTCTTCTTGCACTTGAAGAGGTGGCACAGAATCTTGATGATGAATTTATGAAGAAAGGTATTCTGCTTATTGTTGATGGTACAGAACCAGAGCTTGTAAGAGGAATACTTGAAACAGAACTTATGAATATGGATGAACGACACAGAAGTGTGGCTGGGTTCTTTGAGACATGGGCAGCACTTGGTCCTGCCTGGGGTATGATTGGTACTCTTATAGGTCTTGTTAATATGTTAAAGGATTTGCAGGATTCATCAGCAATTGGACCATCGATGGCAACAGCCCTTCTTACAACACTTTATGGTTCGTTGATAGCTAACTGGTTCTGTACACCAATTGCTAATAAATTAAAAGAGCAGAATTCTATAGAATATCAGCTCAAAGAAATAGTTATTGAGGGTCTGCTTTCTATTCAGGCAGGTGAGAACCCACGAGTGATCGAGGAAAAACTGAAGTCATTCCTGGCACCGGCAGATCGAAACAAACTGATGGATAATGGAGAGCAAGGTGGTGAAGCTTAATGGCTCGCAAGAGAAAACAGGCTGAAGAGTCAAAAATTGAAGCAGGGTGGATGAATACCTTTGCCGATCTTATGAACTTGCTTCTTTGTTTCTTCGTCCTTTTGTTTTCCATGTCAACGGTAGATGCGGACAAGTATGAGCAGTTAGTTACTTCCATGAATGAGCGCATCAATATTTTTGATAATGGTGGTTCTTCCATTGGAGAAGGACCGTTTGTGTCCAGCGGAACAGATCAGTTAGTTTCTATCTCAGAATATTTCAATGAGTTTGAAAATTCCGGCGAGAAACAGGATGAGACGAAAAAGCAGGATACAACCCAGGATGGAAGCCAGAAGGTGGATGAAAAT